>ERZ1035025.653-NODE-653-length-21469-cov-39.121509_pt1 | contig 21469 bp, 25 predicted proteins | sample MGYA00520619_ERZ1035025 | MGnify/ENA primary metagenome ERZ1035025 (study PRJEB33766, sample SAMN09781742) | gut metagenome | biome: gut microbiome | host: Homo sapiens | place: Madagascar | study: EMG produced TPA metagenomics assembly of the PRJNA485056 data...
CTTTTCACGGCAATTCCTTGGATAAAATTTTTGCAATTTTATAAAAATCCACGGTGAACTTAAAATTTTTTCAAAAAAATAATGTGTTCACTGTGGATTTTTGAATATTTTAAGCGCTACCCAAATTGCGCCCGATGGATGAGGCTTGCGTTTGGCCATCGCTGCCGTAAAGCGCTGTTTTTTCTGTTTGCATTAAGGTTGAAAGCGCTTCTTGCGTGCGTTCCAAATGGCGCATCAAATGTTTGCCATTTTTTTGGTTTTGTTCTTGAACGGTGCGCGCAAGATTTAACAATTCTTCGTTAAAAGCGCCAAATTTTGGGTCTTCCAAAACGCCTTGTGTCAACAACGCCGCGCGGGATTTTTCAAGCGCTTCAATGCCTTTTAAAATGCGCACTTTTTCTTCTACAAGCAAATCCAAATGCTCGGGCGTTAAAGTGGTGAGCGCCTCTTCTTCTTTTTTCAAAAGGGCGATGAAGTTTTTCACCGCCGCAATTTCTTCTTTAAAAACTTCTTCTAATGTTGGCATTGTTAGAGGCTCTTTTCTTCAATCAATTCCCGCGCCATTGCAATTAAACCATCGGCAATGGCATCCACATTGATTTTAAAACGCCCTTGGGCAATGGCGGTTTTGATTTCCTCCACTTTTGCCGCATCAAATGGACTTTGCGTTTTGGTGGCGCATGAAAGCGTGGCAGTATCTGCCGTTTGTGTTGTTTTGGCAGAATCGGTTGTTGCCGCGCGCCGTTTAATCGTGGCAGTTTGCGGCGTTTGCAATTTATAAGAAGTTTCAATTTTCATAACACACCTTGATAGCGTTTGAAGTGTTTGCGCTTGCCTTTCTTAATTGTTTTAACGACCTTTTTGTGCGTTTAATTGAGTTGAATTTCAACTTGCCCCAAAGCATTCAAATTGCCGCTAATGGTTTGACCGGATGGCATTCTAACAGTAATTGATTCGCCTTCTCCTGCGGCATTCATCGCTTTGCCTTCGCTGGATACGGAGAATTGATCGCCTAAAACCACAACTTTGACCATCTGCCCGCGTTGCACCAAGGTGGGTTTTCTTAAATGCGTTTTTAAAATAATTTGTCCTGCGCGCATACTTTGGGTTAAAGAATAACCCACGGCATCCGCAGGGTTGGTTAAATAACCCATCGGCAAAGCGCTCAAATCGCCCGTTTGGGTTGTTAAATGTTGGGTTGTTAAAATGTCCTTGGATTGCAAATTTTGCGCGGCAATCACATATTCGCCCAAAATGGCAATGCGCACAGGCACCAACAATTCCCATTGTTGGGGCGATACACAACGCAAACCCACCCACGTTTTGCCAGATAAGCGCATTTTATCGGGCAAAAAACCTTGAAAAGTGGCGCAAGGTGGCTGATTGGACAAATCCACAGCACCAATTTTGATTTCCACAGGATAAGTGCTATCAATTAGCGAATCGGTTAAAAAACCTTGCAAACTTTGCCGCGCCATGGCTTCATTTGCTGCCACGGCATTAAAATGAAAACCCAACAGGAAAAGAAAAATCGCCAAACTTCGCATAAAAATATTTTAATCAAAAAAATCATCAATGCACGCGGCAACTTTTTCGGGTTGGTCGTGGTGCAACATATGCCCGCAATTTTTGATGCAAAAGGTTTTGATGTTGGCAAAGCAATCAATGCGGCTTTGGTAATCGTCTTTTGCATCTTCAAAATCCGCCATTACCCAAGAGTTTTCGGCTGCAACCCAAGCGATTTTGGCTGTGGAATGCCGCCAAATGGCTTTCATTTCTTCCACTGGAAAACGCTGCGGCAAGCGCAATTTGTGCCACGGGTCGGCATTAAAAACATAACCGTTATCCATTTGCCACGTTAAAGTTTCCGCCAAAAACTTGGCTTTTTCCACGGTCAACCGTGAATTTTTTTTGATTTGCGATTGTGCAAATTCTTCACGGCTTTTATAAATGCGCATTTTGGGTCTGATTAAGCGATTATTAATCCACGTTTGCATCAATTCACGCACAACTTCGGGCGGGCGTTGGCTCAAACCAAAACCTTCCAAGGTCATCACGCGTGCTACGCGCTCAGGAAATAAGCCAGAATAAGTGCAAGCAATCATCCCGCCCATAGAATGCCCAACCAAAAGCGCTGGCGCATCGGGCGAATAAGCATTCAAAATGGCGTGCAAATCGGCAATGTGGCAACGAAAATGGTAGACGCGATCCAACCATTCGGAATCGCCAAAACCACGCCAATCGGGCGCAATGATGTGGTATTTTTTTTGTAAAGCATTCACCACAAACTGCCATGAAGGTGAGGCATCCATCCAACCGTGCAAAAAGAAAATTTTTTTTGCGCCGTTTTTGGCATTGATAAAATGCCGAATATTCAGCCGCACGTCTGGCAGTTGCAGGTTTTCGGTATAAATTTCCATAATCAAATTTTTTCAAAATCTTCCAAAAAGCGCCATTGTCCCAATGGCAAATCGCCTAATTTTAAACGCCCGATGCGCACACGTTTTAAAGCCAACACATTCAAACCAACCAAGGCGCACATGCGGCGAATTTGCCGTTTTTTGCCTTCTTGTAAAATAAAATGCAGTTGGTTTTCATTCAAGCGTTTGACGCGCGCGGGTTTGAGCGCTTTGCCATCCAACTTTAAACCGTGGTTCAAAAGTTTTAAACCATCTTCAATCATTTTGCCTTCAACGCGCACCAAATATTCTTTTTCAATCTCACTTTTTTCATCAATAATTTTTTTGGCTAGTCTGCCGTTTTGCGTATAAATCATCAAACCGGTGGAATTGATATCCAAACGTCCTGCTGGTGCAAAACCTTTGTTGATAAAACCATCCAATTCTTTGGGGTTGCCAACAAAATTTTCGGCTTTTAAAAGAGAAAGTGCGTGCGGATAATTTTTTTCCGGCTGGCTGGAAACATAACCCAATGGTTTATTCAAAATAATGGTTCGGCGCGCTTGTTGGATTTTTTGCGCTTTTTCCAAAACTTGAATTTGTGCCGATTCCAACACACGCTGACCCAAAACAGCTTGTTGTCCATCCACCAACACCAAACCCGATTCAATTAAAAAATCCGCTTCTCTGCGCGAAGCAATGCCTTTTTGGGATAAAACTTTACAAAGCCGCTCGCCGTGATTTTCCACGCTCAACGCCAAATTTTTTTCAAAATTTTTTGGGGTTGACCGTGGATTTTTAGATTTTTTAACGTCAAAATCAAAGGTTTTTTGCAAGCGGGCTCGGGCTATATCCCGCGGGTTGTTGATTCGCCGTTTCATTAGAATCCCGCCTTTCAAAAAGCCAAAAGTGTAACCCAAGCGCCTTGACTTTTGGTTTTTTTGTTTTAGAATCAAGCGCTTTTTGAATTGGAGTTGAGCAATGTATGCGGTCATAAAAACCGGCGGCAAACAATATCGTGTTGCGGCTGGCCAAAAATTGAAAATAGAACAGATACCAGCAGACATTGGCGCACAAATCACGCTGGACGAAGTTTTGATGCTCGGCGAAGGCGAGTCGGTTAAAATCGGCACGCCCTTGATTGAAGGTGCCAAAGTAGAATGCACGGTGTTGAATCAAGGGCGGCACAAAAAAATTAAAATTTTCAAAATGCGTCGCCGCAAGCATTATCAAAAACATCAAGGTCATCGGCAAAATTACACCGAGATTGAGATTAAAAACATTCTGGGAGCTTAACAATGGCACACAAAAAAGCAGGCGGCAGTTCTAGAAACGGGCGCGATTCTGAATCTAAACGCTTGGGCGTGAAACGTTATGGCGGTCAATTTGTGTTGGCGGGCAACATTTTGGTGCGCCAACGCGGCACGCAATTTCACCCGGGCGAAAATGTAGGCATCGGCAAAGACCACACGCTTTTTGCCTTAAAAGATGGCGTGGTGGCATTTCACGTTGGCGGCAAATTCAAACGCCGCTCGGTTGCCATTATTCCTGATGCGCAATAAAAACAAACCCAATAATCAACCCCGCAAAAGCGGGGTTTTTTAAAGAATGAAATTTTTTGACGAAGCCAAAATTTACGTCAAAGCTGGCGATGGCGGCAATGGCGTAGCAAGTTTTCGGCGGGAAAAATTTATTCCCAAAGGCGGCCCGGATGGCGGCGATGGCGGCGCGGGCGGCAGCGTTTTTTTTTGTGCCAGCCGCAATTTAAATACTTTGATTGATTACCGCTACAAACGCAAATTTTTTGCCCAGCGCGGCGAAAACGGGCGCGGTTCGGATTGTTACGGCGCAGGCGGTGCGGATTTGGTGCTTTATGTGCCCGTTGGCACAATGATTTTTAACGATGAAGACGGCACGCTTTTGGCTGACTTAAAAACAGACGAAGAGAAAGTTTTAATTGCCAAAGGCGGGCGCGGTGGTTTGGGTAATTTGCATTTTAAATCTTCAACCAATCGTGCGCCGCGCAAAGCCACCAAAGGCGGCGTGGGAGAAGAATTTTTTTTAAGGTTAGAATTGCGCGTGTTGGCGGACGTTGGACTTTTGGGTTTGCCCAACGCTGGCAAAAGCACGCTTATTCGTTGCCTTTCCGCCGCCAAACCGAAGGTTGCCGATTATCCTTTTACCACTTTGCAACCTTATTTGGGCGTGGTTGATGCGGGCAACACGAGCTTTGTGATGGCGGATGTGCCGGGCTTAATTGAAGGCGCGGCAGATGGCGCGGGTTTGGGTATTCATTTTTTAAAGCATTTGTCGCGAACAAGAATGTTGTTGCATTTGGTGGATATTTCTCCGCCCGACCCAACGGATGACCCCGTTAAAAACGCCCGCGCTATTTTGAAGGAACTTGCCGCTTTTGATGAAGCATTGGCACAAAAACCGCGATTTTTGCTTTTGAACAAAATAGATTTAATTCCCGAATCAGAAAGGGAAATTTTTGTTGCCAATTTTGTAGAAAAAATCAAAGCCGAAGGCGTTAGGTTTGATGAAGTTTTTGCCATTTCGGCACAAAATGCAACAACTTTGAAGACTTTGCGTTTTAAAATTGCCGAACGTTTGAAAGAACTCGCTGAAAATAGCGAAAACGATGAAAATCCACGGTCAACCGATAATTTTTTTGAAAATGAAAACGCAAAAATGCTGGGTGATTAAACTCGGTTCCGCTTTGGTAACGAATAACGGCTTGGGTTTGGACTACACCGCCATTGATTTTTGGGCGCGGCAAATGGCAATGCTCGTGGAAAATGGCATTGAAGTAGCACTTGTTTCATCTGGGGCAATTGCTTGCGGAATGCAACGTTTGGGAAAATCCACGCGCCCGCAATTTTTAAACGAATTGCAAGCCTGCGCGGCTGTGGGGCAAATGAGTTTGGCGCAAACTTATGAACAAGCCTTTGGGCGTTATGGCTTGCCTTGCGCGCAAATTTTATTAACGCATGACGACTTTTCCGACCGCAAGCGTTATTTGAACGTGCGCGCGGCCTTAACGGAATTGTTGCGCTTAAACGTTGTGCCGATTATCAACGAAAACGATACCATTTCCACCGACTACATCAAATTAGGCGACAACGACACGCTTGCTGCTTTGGTGGTTCACGCTTTGAGCGCCGAGCGCTTGGTGATTTTAACCGACCAAGACGGCTTATTTTCCGAAGACCCGCGCCAAAACCCCAAAGCCACGCTCATTGCAAAAGCCACCGCAGGCGATGCGTCTTTGGAAAAAATGGCTGGTGGCGCGGGTTCGGCAATTAGCAAAGGCGGAATGCTCTCCAAAATTTTGGCGGCAAAACGTGCGGCAAATGGCGGGGCATCCACCATCATTGCCAACGGCAAAACGCCGCAGGTTTTGTTGAAAATTGCCAATGGCGAATCGGTTGGCACTTTTTTGGAATCGCAAAGTGCGCCGCGCGCCGCGCGCAAACAATGGTTGGCAGACCAGTTGCAAATTGCAGGTTCTTTGTATTTGGACGCAGGCGCTGTTGCCGCTTTAAAATCGGGCAAAAGTTTGTTGCCCGTGGGCGTGAAAAAAATCGCAGGCGACTTTCGCGAAGGAGACGTTTTGGCTTTGATTGCCCCAGATGGTGCGGAATTAGGGCGCGCACTTGTTAATTATGACGCGCGCCACACGCAACAAATTTTGGGGCAAGCAACCAGCAAAATTGCTGAAATTTTGGGTTTTATCACCGCGCCGGAACTTGTGCATCGCGACAATTTGGTTTTGTTTTAAAAAAAATCCACGGTCAAGCGCTTATTTTTTATTTTCTATATTCTTCATTGGCTTGCAACATTGCATTTAACAACGCGCCCAAAGCGCTGTTTTGGTTAAAGTGGTCAAAAGCGCTAACATCTTTTGGAAAACATTTGCCGCCAAAACCTGTTTTGCCATCTGGCCCGGGCACCATCGTGTGTTGCGCGTTGATATAACCGCTTAACAAAACGCCTTGTTGCACTTTGGGGTAATTGGCGCCCATTTTTTGGCAAAGCGCATAAATGCCGTTGAAATACGTTACTTTTAAAGCGCCAAAAACATTGTGCGCGTATTTGGCAATTTCGGCTTCCAATGAAGTCATCTCAATATATTTTTTCCCCACAAAAATTTGGCGCAACAATTCGGTTTCAGCCGTAAAAACCATCGGTTGCTCGCAAAAATCGGCATAAGCTGTGCGTTCGGTTAAAAATTCAGGCATAAAATGCACTTGGCGTTTTGTTTCACGGCAAAGCCAATCCGTTGTGCCCGGCAAAATTGTGGTGCGCACAAAAATAGGTTTTTGTTCTGGCAAATTGTTAATAATTTCTTTTAAAAGTTTTAAATTCTGCGTGCCGTTTTTTTCGGTTGGAATATGCACGCTAATAAAAATCACATCCGCTTTTGAAACATCATCGTTATAACCTTTAAAAGGATCTGAAATGAGCAACTCAATGCAGGAGTGGTTATTATTTTCTTTAATCCATTTACCCAGCGCTTGCCCAATCACGCCATAGCCAACCAAGCCCACTTTTATCATTTTTGGCTCCCGCATCAAAAAAATTCGCTTATTATAAACGCCCAACGGCAAGCTTGCGGTTTTTGTGTTACATTGCCTGCCTATTTTTTAAAAGGAGTTTTAAAAATGAATTTGGTTTGTTTGGATTTAGAAGGTGTTTTGGTGCCAGAAGTTTGGATTAATGTAGCCAAAAAAACAGGCATTGAAGCCTTAAAACGCACCACACGCGATGAACCAAATTACGACAATTTAATGAAATACCGTTTAAAACTTTTAAAAGAAAACGGCTTAAAATTAAAAGATTTTCAAAAGGTTATTCAAGAATTAGGACCATTAGAAGGTGCAGAAGATTTTTTAAAAGAATTGCGGCGTGAGTTTCAATTGATTATATTATCCGATACCTTTTATGATTTTGCCATGCCGATTATGGAAAAAATGAATATGCCAACTATTTTCTGCCATCAATTAGAAATTAATGAAGATGGTGAAATTATCAATTATCATTTTCGCCAAGAAAATCAAAAAACAAATGCCGTTAAAGCATTAAAAGGTTTAAATTTCACCGTTTTTGCCGCAGGAGATTCTTTTAATGATTTGGGAATGTTAGAAGCAGCGCACCGTGGATTTTTTTATAATCCACCTGAAAATATTAAAAATAATTACCCGCAATTCCCAGCTTTTTATAATTACGATGATTTATTAAAAGCCTTTCAAAACGCATCCAAAGAATTTAAATAAATAAAATGTTTGATCGTTTTTATACTTTAAATGCCTCTTGCCCCGACCAAGTTGGGATTATCGCCAAAGTGACGGCATTTTTCGCACGCCACAATGGGTGGATTTTATCGTCTCACTTTTTTTCAGATAATTCGCGTTATTTTATGCGTTTGGAAATCAAAGCCGATTTTATGGATTTAGAAACGCTTCAAAATTTATTTGAAAAAGATGTGGCGCGTGATTTAAAAATGCAATGGCAAATATTTGATAGTGAAATAAAAAAACGCGTGGTTATTTTGGTTTCCAAACAAGAACATTGTTTGTATGATTTATTTTCACGTTGGCGCGCAAAAGATTTGAATATTGATATTGTTGGCGTAATATCTAACCATAATATTTTCAAAGATTTTGTTCAGTGGCACAATCTGCCTTTTTTTTATATTCCTGTTGAAAAAGAAAATAAAGATTCTGCTTTTAATCAAATTAAAAACATTATTTTAGAATTAAAAGGCGATACCATTGTTTTGGCGCGGTATATGCAAATATTAAATGCGGATTTTTGCGCCCAATTTGAAGGCAAAATTATCAATATTCATCATAGTTTTTTGCCGAGTTTTGTGGGCGCCAAACCATATCATCAAGCATTTGAATCAGGTGTTAAACTAATTGGTGCCACTTGCCATTATGTAACCAAAGATTTGGATGCTGGTCCAATTATTGAACAAGATATTATTCGGGTTGATCACTCGCAAACCATTGATGATTTAATTCGTTTGGGCAAAGATATTGAAAAAAACACACTTGCCCGTGGTCTTCAATACCATATTGAAAACCGCATTCTCATCGCCCACAACAAAACCATTGTTTTCAAATAATTCCACGGTAAACCTTTTATTTTTTTGAAAAAAATATTTTGTTTACCGTGGAACACTGTTTTTCTTTTTTTTTAATGGTTTGGAATTTCAATCACGCCGTTTATATGCGTGGTGATTTCGCTCTCACCCGCTTCAATGCGGGCAGGTGCAGCCGATTCGGCAGAAGATGAGAGCAGCATCGCATTGCTTTTAAACATTATGCCGCCGCGGTCTTGGTTCAAATTTAAGGTTTTGATTCGATACGGTTTTTTAAACACACTCGCAATTTCTTTGGCGCGTGCTTGAAAATCTTCCACCGCTTTTTTAATGGATTCCATTTCAGCTTGTTTGCGCGTGGCGGGCGAAGGCATTTGTTGAATGTGGTTGATGCCGACATTTTTGGCTTGCAATTCGCCAATTAACTCCGACATCATCGCCACATCTTCGCTTTCCAATGTTACTTCGCTGCGCATGCGCCAAGCTTTTAAGCGTGTTTTTTCATAAACGGGAAAACTGCGCTGGTGGCCCGTTTGCACGCGCACTGTTTTTTTGCTTTTTGCCAAATTGACAATATCGTTTATCCGCGGGTTGATGATTTTTGCCAAGTCCGATGGGTTTTCGCCGTTTTCTTCCACATAAACAGAGACACCAACCATATCATTGGGCGCGGCAACGCTTGCGGATGTTGACAAATCCACAGACATTTGCGCTTGAACTGATGTAGCGAAAATAGCCAAAACCAAAAGCATTTTTTTCATTGCCATTCCTTTTTTTTAACGAAAAGCGTATTTTAAATAAATTTTGCAAGGATTTAAAAATGCCAACAATTTCCGAAATATTGTGTGCAAAAAATGAATATTTGGTAAGCGCTGAATCGCTAACAGGCGGTTTAATTGCGGAAGTTTTAACGCGCGAAGCTGGCGCATCCCATTGGTTTTTGGGCGCTTTTGTGGTTTATACGGCAAAAATGAAAGAAAAAATTTTGAATGTCTCGCCCGAGATTTTTGAGCGATTTGGCGTTATTTCCAAAGAGTGCGCCGCCGCAATGGCAAAAGGCGCATTGCAAAAAAGCGGAGCAACATGGGCATTATCTGCTACTGGCATTGCTGGCCCAGATGCTGTTTTTGAAAACGGCGTTGAAAAACCCGTGGGTTTGGTTTGTATGGCGATTGCAAACCAAAATGGCAAAACCTTGACTTACGAAAAACACTTTGTTGGCAATCGCCTTCAAATCCGCCAACAATCAGCAGAGTTTTTAATCAATGCCTTTTTAAAAAATTGCGAAAAATAACGTTTTTCCACGGTCAACGCCTTAAAATTTTTAAGCGTTTTTTAAGATGGAATATAACAATACAACGCTGTGTCAATGCTCAACGCCATATCCGTGCCTTTGTAAATGCGCATTTGATAACCGAGATTCCAACTTTCAATTAGCGGTTTGATATTGAAATAATCATCACCCGAATGGTAAATGCTGATTAAAAGCGCAGGTTTTTGTGTGCAAATCGTCTTTTTCGCGCCTGCCAAAAAGTGTTGCTCAAAACCTTCAATGTCGACTTTAATAAAACCAACTTCAATGCCGTGTTCCGCCACAAAATCATCTAGCGTGGTGATGGCAATGGTTTCTTTTTCTGCATTGGTTTCATACAAAATTTATGAGCTGCCCGAATTGCAAGAAATTTTTAAATGTTCGTTTTTGCTGCCCAATCCTTTATTTACTGGCACTACGCGCTTGGAATGATTGAGTTTTAATGTGCGTTGCATCAACGCAAAATTTTTGCTGGCAGGCTCAAAACTGTAAATGGTTTTGTCGCAAAACTCCCGCTCCAACATCACAGCCGAATCGCCAACCCAGCCGCCAACGTCAATCACATCTTTTTGGCGGATTTTCTCTAACTCTTTTGGCGGAAAAACATATGCCAATGAATGTTTGTGAAAAAGCACGCTGATTTCAAAAAAATAGCCCGGGAAAAGGTAATCGTTGTAAGAATATAATTCTTCGGAGATTTTGAATATTTTGGCAAAAAATTCTTTTTCAATTTTTATGCGCTCGGCGTGTTCTTTATTGGTTAAGGCGGAAACGTGTGGATTTTTATTTTCTTGTGCCGCGCGGGATAAAGCAATTTGCCGATGCACTAATATTTGGTCTTCGGACTGTAAATTTTCGCAGAGTTTTAAAATTTTTTCCTCTAATAAGGACGGAACAATTTCGCTTGCATATTTACCAAGGTTACAAAAATTTTCTTCTCCAATAACCACGCCCAAGGCAAATCGTTGAAATATGAAAGTTTGAATGTTTGACCAAAAAGGCAGTTTTAAAAAATAAAAATAATTGCGAACGCTAATTATTTCAGTGCCCCCCCCCCATAAATACTAGATGTAGGCACGCTACCCAATAAAACACGGCAACGCGTCAAAATGGGAATGCCAAAACTAATAATAGTTGTGCGTTGCAAGCCAGCCGTAACTAGCGCACCAGAAGTTGTTTTTTTTAGATGAAAAATCTTTTTGATGAGTTGTTTCATTGCAGTTCCTTTTTTTTAAAAAAGTTCGGGTTGACCGTGGAAAATCACGGCTCAAGCTTTAAAACTTCCTTAGTTTGAATGGCGATGGGAATAAATGTGCGGGGTTGCCACATGTCGTGGCAATAATCGCAGGCTTTGAAAAAATCTTGGGAATAAAAACTAATAAAATCTTTTGGCGTGGTGTTTTCGTTTAAAACAATAAAATCGCCTTCAAATTCTTTTAAACCTTTTAAGCGAGAAAGGGATGAAGCGATGGGACAGATAAAAATTTGTCCAACCCCCCCCCCCCCTCGCAGAGTCGGTGGGCAGGCATTCGTTGCTCATTACGCTTACGCACGGCATTAAGCAACTTTTGAAGTTTTTAATAATTCCATTTTTGTCGCGTCCACGTTTGTAAATTTTGCCCGGTTCTGTCCAAGACGAATCATTTTCCCAGCGCACAAAATATTGAATTTTATGTTCTTTTAAAATATTAATTATTTCATCGCGTTGTATTTTTACGTGAATATTCGGTGTTTTAGAATAATCGCTGATATTCACAAAAGATTTGTGCCGTGCATTAAATAAGGCTTTTAATAATTGTTCTTTTGGTTTAATTGTGGCATTGGTTACAACATTAAAGGCTTTGACTTTTTCTTCTTGATTCAAATAATCAATCACTTTGTCTAAGTCTTTAAATATTAACGGCTCACCGCCTAAAATATTAAGCTGGCGCACAGAAGACACGTTTTTAAATAAGAAATCTAATGTTTTGATAATGCCTTCAAAACTGCATGTGTATGCTGTTTGGGTGGAAAAATATTGCATTAAATTATTGCATGATTCGCAATTCAATGTGCAACGAGTCGTTAAAACCAATTCAAACAAAGGAACATCTATTTTATTATGCCACAAGCGGTAGAAAACATAAGGTTTTCCAATATATTGGTTTTTGAATAGTTTGTATCTTAAATTAGAAATTTCTCGCGCTAAGTAAAAATAAAGATAAAGCGGGGAATAAAAAATATAAATTGGGTTGTTTTTAATTTTGTTGAATACCGCACGACCAGAAAAATGTCTACGCTTGGCATTATCACAAAAACGCACAAAAATATAAAGTGGCAAAATAAAAACTATTTTCCACGGTGAATGTTTTAATGTTTTTAAAACGATTTTTTTTGAAAGAATAGGGTGCATTACGCCCGCTTCTAAATTACGTTTAACATAGCGCTCATTAAAAATTGGATTTTTCCACAAGGTATAAAGCCGTTTGATTTTGGTAATCATTTTTTATCTTTAAAAAGGTTTGCATTATACGGCAAAGGCGCTTTTTTCTTTAAAGCCCCGCACTAATCATTTCAGAAAAACTCGGGTGGGCGGGGATTATGTGGGCAAGTTGTTGGATGGTTATTCCTGCGCTTTGTGCGGCTTGTAATGGAAAAATTAGCTCACTTGCCCAAGTGCCGATGATATGTGCGCCCAAAATCTGAGCGCTTTTTTTGTCGCTTAAAATTTTAAGAAAACCTTCTGATTCGCTATGCGCAAGCGCTCTTGCGTTGGCTGCAAAAAAGGTTTTGTGCGTGGCAAAATCCACGCCTTCGGCTTTTAACTGCGCCTCACTTTTGCCGAAAAAAGCGATTTCAGGTTGCGTGTAGATGATTTGCGGCACGTTGTTGTAGTCGGGCGGTGTTGCCTTTTCTGCCTTTTCGCCCGCAATTTTTTGTGCGATGAAGCGCGCATCCATATATGCCTTGTGCGCTAGCATCGGTTGGCCAGCCACATCGCCCGCCGCCCAAAAGTTTTGTGATTCATCCGACTCCAAAAAGCCCGCGGTGTTTGTGGGCAACCCCAAGGTGTTTGGTTTTCTGCCGATGGCAACAATGACTTTTTCGGCGGTTAAAGTTGCAAGCCCGCTTGGCGTTTCAAATTCCAACAAAACGCCATCCGCCGTTTTTGTGCCTTTTAAAAGTTTGGTGTTCAAATGAATGTTTAAATCTTTGAAAGCCCGTGTTGCCAAGGGTCTGATGGCATCGTCCAAAAATGGCAAGAACTGCGGCAAGGCTTCCAAAATTGTAACGTGGCTGCCCAAGCGCGAGAACACGCTCGCCAACTCCAACCCGATGGCACCTGCGCCGATGACGGCAAGTGTTTTTGGCGGCGTTTTCAACGCCAAAGCGGCGGCATTGTCCAAAATGGTCTCATTATCAAAAGGCAAAAACGGCAAGGCTGCGGGCTTGGAACCGCTTGCAACAATCAAATGTTCAAAGAAAAATTCCGTGCCATTTGCGCAAATTTTCCACAAGCGATTTTCCCGCCCGATGATTTTTGCATTAGTATTTTCCAACTTAATTTTGCCTGCTTTGAAAAGCGATGCAATGCCGCGCTCCAACCTTTGAATCACGTTATTTTTAAAAGCGTGCAGTTTTTCGTAATCTACCGAAATGGCGGCGATTTTGGCGATTCCGTTAAATCCTTTTTGGGCGTTTTTTAAGTTTTCCGTGAAATGCAAAAGGGTTTTGGAAGGCACACAGCCAACATGCAAGCACGTGCCGCCGAGTTTGTGTGCTTCAAAAACAACAACGCTTTTGCCGCGCGCGGCACATTCTAACGCCGCCGAATACCCAGCCGGCCCGCCACCGATAATTGCCACCTCGCTTTTTGGCATCACAATTCCTTAAAAAAAATTTTTGTTGACCGTGGATTAATCTTTTAAAAAACCTTCATCGCGGTATTGTTGGAGTTTGTAGCGCAAAGTGCGCTCGGCAATGCCCAATTTTTCAACCGCCAATTTGCGCTGGCCGCCCACTTCTTTTAAAACCTTCAAAATGTGTTCGCGCTCCAAATCCTTCACCGTTTTGGCAGAATCGGCAGTTTGGGCAGAATCAGGTAATTCGGTGGATTTTGCAGAATCGGCAGAATCGGCAAATGCAGGCATTTTTGCCAAATGCAAGGCGGCAGGCGCAATTTCCGTGCCGCTAGACAAAATAATGGCGCGCTGCACAGCGTTTTCTAATTCGCGCACATTGCCATACCACGGGTAGCGTTTTAACAAGTTTTCGGCTTCGGCTGAAAAATGCAGGTTGTTTTTTTGAAAGCGGGCGCCGTGATGAATCAAAAAATGCCGTGCAAGCGGCAGAATATCTTCTGGTCGGTCTTTTAAGGACGGAATTTCCACCGGAAAAACGTTTAATCGGTAATACAAATCTTCTCTAAAAGTGCCGTTTTTAACCGCTTCCAACATATTGCGGTTGGATGTGGCAATCACGCGAATATCCAGCGCGATGGTTTTTTTGCCGCCCACGCGCTCAATTTCGCGCTCTTGCAAAACGCGCAAAAATTTTGCCTGCAACGGCAAAGGCATTTCGGTGACTTCATCCAACAAAAGTGTGCCGTTTTGCGCTTGTTCAAACTTACCCGCTTGTGCGTTGTAAGCGCCTGTGAAAGCGCCTTTTTCGTAACCAAAAAGCGTGGCTTCCAACAAACTCTCTGGAATGGCAGCGCAGTTAATCGCCACAAATGGCGCGGATTGGCGCTTGGAGTGTTGGTGAATAAAACGCGCCACCACTTCTTTGCCGGTGCCCGATTCGCCCGTGAGCAAAACCGTGGCGTCCGTTTCTGCCACTTTGTTGGCAAGGGCGAACATTTCTTGTGTTTTGGAGTCCACCGCCACAACGCCGTTTTCTGAGTCCGATTCGTTTAATTCATAGCGTTGGATGATTTTCAAAAGCGTCTCAGGTTCAAAAGGTTTTAATAAAAAATCGCAAGCGCCGAGCCGCATCGCATCAACGGCTTTTTCTACTTCGGCATAAGCGGTCATTAAAACCACGGGCAAATAAGGTAATTTTTGGCGAATGTTTTTCAAAAGCGCAATGCCATCCATCGGCATCATACGCACATCGCTTATCACAATAGAAAACGCTGTTTTTTCTAATGCTTTTAATGCCGATTCGCCGCCGTCAACTGCCACTACCGCGCGCTTGGCTAATTCCAAAGTGTCGGCAATGGCTTCGCGCAAGCTGGCATCGTCTTCAACAACCAAAATGGGAAGATGTTCGCTCATAGTTTTTCAAAAAAAAAATCGGTTGACCGTGGATTTTTGCGTTTTTTACGCTTCCCACGTTTTGAAAATTTGCGTGGCGGTGGCGATGGTTTTTTCAATATCTGCCATCGTATGGGAAGAAGATAAAAACCCCGCTTCAAAAGGAGAGGGCGCAAGGTATTCGCCTGCTTCAAGCATTTTGTGGAAAAATTGTTTGAAGTTTTTGGTGTTCATTGCGCTGGCATCATCCAAATTTTGTGGTGGTTGGTCGGCAAAATAAATGCCAAACATTGCGCCCACATTTTGGGCGCAAAAGGCAATGCCGTTTTTTTGCGCCGCTTGGGTTAAGCCATCGCACAAGGTTTTTGTTTTTTGCGTGATTTGTGGATAAAAATCCGCTTCTTCGGTTAATTTTAACGTTGCCAAACCTGCCGCAACCGACAAAGGATTGCCCGACAATGTTCCCGCTTGATAAACCGCGCCCAACGGCGCCAAATGTTCCATAATTTCACGTTTGCCACCAAAAGCGGCAAGCGGCATTCCGCCGCCAATCACTTTGCCAAATGTGCTTAAATCCGCTTCAATGTTGTATAAACCTTGGGCGCTTGCGTAATCCACGCGAAAACCCGTCATCACTTCGTCAATAATCAGCAAGGCGCCGCATTGTGTGCAAAGTTCGCGGATTTTTTCCAAAAAGCCTGCCGCAGGGGCGACCAAATTCATATTGCCTGCCACTGGTTCAACAATCACCGCGGCAATTTTGTCGCCATCTTTTTGAAAGGTGCGCGCTAATGTGTGCGTATCGTTATAAGGCAACACAATGGTGTGTTTGGCAAAATCTGCTGGCACGCCACTTGATGATGGATTGCCAAAAGTTAATAAACCCGAACCCGCTTTGACCAACAAAGAATCCGCATGGCCGTGGTAACAACCTTCAAACTTTACCAAGGCATCGCGTTTGGTAAAACCGCGTGCCAAGCGGATGGCGCTCATTGTGGCTTCTGTGCCGGATGAGACCAAACGCAACATTTCCAAATTCGGCACGCGGCGACTTAAAAATTCAGCCAACTGCGTTTCCGCATCCGTTGGTGCGCCAAAACTCAAACCATTTTTCAGCGCTTTTTCCACAGCCGCAATAACTTGTGGGTGTGCGTGGCCGGCAATCAAAGGTCCCCAAGACAAAACATAATCGGTGTAGCGTTGGCCTTCCACATCCCACAAATAAGCGCCTTGACCTTTGGCGATAAAAGGTGGCGTGCCGCCCACATTGGCAAAAGCACGCACGGGAGAATTAACCCCGCCCGGAATGTGGCGTTGTGCGATTTGGAATAATTCAGTGTTTGTTGTCATTTGTTGCAACCTTTGCACGAAAAAGGGATTGAATAGCATTCACGCTTATTTTGGGCGAATCCAAAAGCGCGTGGGAGATGGCAATGAAGTCTATGCCACTTTTTAAAACTTGGGCGGCGTTTTCTGGCGTAATACCGCCGATGGCACAAACAGGAATGTTGAGCGCCATTTTGGCTAAGGCAATTTTGGATAAGGCAACTTGCGGCGCTTGGGGTTTGGTTGGTGATGGAAAAACCGCGCCAAACGCCACATAATCCGCGCCTAATTTTTCGGCAATTTGGGCGTTTTTCAAACTGCTGTAACACGATACGCCCAATATTTTGTTTTTGCCTAATAATTGCCGCGCCAAAAAAAGCGAGCCATCGTTTTTGCCCAAATGCACGCCATCGGCATTGGCTTTTAAGGTTAAAAGAATATTGTCGTTGATGATAAAAATCGTGTTGTGCGCTTTGGTGATTTCCCGCAACACATGTGCGCGTGCGAGTTTTTGCGGTGTTTGGTGGGTTTTGTCGCGGTATTGCACGATGGGGCAGGGCGATTGCAATAATGATTCTGCCCAAGCAAATAGTTCGGCATCCGTTTCAAATTCGGGTGAAATGGCATAAACGGCAGGCGTTGAAAACGTTGGGAATTTCATTGGTCAGCGCTTTCTTTAAAGCAAAAACGCTGCGGGGTTTTTTGCGATTTTCCGCTTTGAAAGGCATTTTCTAAACTTTGCCACGTCCATTCCAATGCGTTGGGAATAGCCGAATCAAGCGCTTTGCCGTGCGCCAAAAATGCCGCAATAGCAGACGACAACGTGCAACCTGAGCCGTGAAATTGACCGACCAAACGTGGCGACAAAAAGGTTTGTTTGCCATTTTTGGAAAACCACGTGTTTTGAATGGCGGCAGATTTTGCATCACCGCCTGTTGCCAAAATATCCTGCGCACCTTGTTGAAACAAAAATTCGGCGCAATCGGATGGCGAAGCGTTTTTTAATTCGGGGCAAAGTGCGGCTAACTCCACAAGATTGGGCGTTATCACATTTGCCTTTGGAATCAAATATTGGCGCGCTGCCGCAATATAGTTTTTTGTGGCGAGTTCTGCGCCTGATGTGGCTTTTAAAATCGGGTCAAAAACAACCGGAATAGCGTTGTAATCGTCCAAAATTTTGGCAATGATTTCGGCGTTTTTGTCTGAACCAACCACGCCGATTTTAAAAGCACAAACTTGCGATTCTTCCAAAATTAGCCGAGCGGATTTTTCTACAAAATCGGACGATAAAATTTGAAAATCAGCCAAGTTGGAAGTGTTTTGAATGGTTAAACCCGTTGCGATAGAAAGCGGGTGGCAGCCCAGCGCAAAAAGTGTGAGCGCATCTGCTGTGAGCCCTGCGCCGCCCGTGGAATCAAGCGCTGAAAAAGTCATCACAAGGGGCGGCGTGTTGTTCATTTTTCAAAAAAAATTGCGGTTTACCGTGGATTATTTGAAATTGAATTTGAATTCTTTAAAACCCGTTCCTGAATCGTCCAACGGTTTTAAGGCGATATCCGTTTGGGCTGCGTCTTGCGCTTTGCGCTGGCCGTTGCCTTGCATTTCTTTGTCATCGTTGTTGTAAAGCCACATCAAGTTGGTGGGCGATTCCGCATTTTCTAATGCTTCATCCAAGGTAATGATGTTGTTTTTCACCAAGCGCAACAAGTCTTGTTCAAAGGTTTGCGAACCTGGCACAAGGGATTGCTCCATGGCTTCTTTGATTTCTTGCACTTCGCCCTTTTCAATTAAATCCGCAATGTGGCGGGTGTTGATCATAATCTCACAAGCAGGCACGCGCACGCCATCTGGGCGCTTGACCAAACGTTGTGAAGCAATGGCGCGCAAAGCCACCGCCAAATCCAAAAACAAAGCTGGGCGATTTTCAGGTTCAAAAAAGTTAATAATGCGGTTTAAAGCGTGGTAAGAGTTGTTGGCGTGCAGCGTTGCCACGCACAAATGCCCGGTTTGCGCATAAGCGATGGCGGCTTGCATGGTGTCGCGGTCGCGAATTTCGCCAATCAAAATGCAGTCGGGTGCTTGCCGCATAGCGTTTTTTAATGCTGATGCCCAATCTTTGGTGTCTAAACCAATTTCGCGCTGATTCACAATGGATTTTTTATGTTTAAACAAATATTCCGCCGGATCTTCCACTGTTAAAATGTGCCCAGTGGCATTGGTGTTGCGGTGATCAAGCATTGCGGCAATGGTGGTGGATTTGCCCGAACCCGTTGAGCCGACAATCAAAATTAGCCCTTGCTTTTTCATAATCAATTCGTTTAAAACGGGCGGCACACCAAGTTGGTCTAATGTGGGAATGTTGCTCAAAATAAAACGAATCACAATGGCAGTGGTGCCGCGCTGGCGGCACAAATTGATCCGAAAATTGCCCATATTCGGCACGCCAACGGACAAATTCATCTCCCATTCACGTTTGAAAATTTCGCGTTGTTCTTCGTTTAATAATTCTTCGGCAATTTTGTCAATGTGCCCGGGCGTCATAATTTGTTGGTTGATTGGCATTGTTACGCCTTGGATTTTGATATGAATCGGTGTGCCTGCGGAGATAAAAATATCGGAGGCTTGTTTTGCCGACATCAGTTGAAAAAGTTGGTGCGTAAACATAAAAAATCCTTTTTTCTACAAGGTTTTGGCGTTTTTCCACGGTAAACCCGAAATTTTTTTCAAATTTTATACGTGCGAATGGTAATTGGGCGCTTCTTTGGTGATTTGCACATCATGCACGTGCGATTCTTTAACGCCCGCTGCGGTAATTTCCACAAACTGCGCGCGGGATTGCATCGCTTGGATATTTTCGCAACCCAAATAACCCATTGATGAACGCAAACCGCCGATGAGTTGGTGAATCACCGCCAAAACCGAACCTTTATACGGCACGCGCCCTTCAATGCCTTCGGGCACAAATTTATTCACATTGGCTGTGCCTTCTTGAAAATAACGGTCGGAAGAACCCGCTTGCATGGCGCCCAACGAACCCATTCCGCGATAAGATTTATACGCTCTGCCTTGGAACAATTCCACTTCCCCCGGCGCTTCTTCGGTGCCAGCAAACAAACCGCCCAACATCACCGAATCGGCACCTGCGGCAATGGCTTTGGCAATATCGCCCGAATAACGAATGCCGCCATCGGCAATCATCGGCACATTGGTTCCTTTTAAAGCATCTGCCACGTTTTTAATGGCTGTGATTTGCGGCACGCCAACCCCTGCAATAATGCGCGTGGTGCAAATGGAACCCGGGCCAATGCCAACTTTAACGCCATCTGCACCGCAATCCAACAACGCCCGCGCGGCATCGGCTGTGGCAATGTTGCCGCCAATGACATCAATTTGCGGATAATGTTTTTTAACCCATTTCACGCGTTCCAACACGCCTTGCGAATGCCCGTGCGCAGTATCCACCACAATCACATCCACACCAGCATCAATTAAGCGCTCCGCGCGTTCTTCTGTGCCCGCGCCTGTGCCAATTGCCGCACCTGCTAATAATCTGCTGTGCGCATCTTTGGCAGAATTGGGATGCGTGGTGGCTTTTAAAATATCTTTGACCGTGATTAAACCTTTTAAGTGAAAATCATCATCCACCACCAAAACGCGTTCCAATCGGTGTTGGCGCATCAATTCTTGTGCTTGTTGAATGCTGGCGCCATCTTTGACTGTGACCAAACGATTTTGCGGGGTCATCACTTGGCTGACTTTTTGGTTTAAATCCGTTTCAAAACGCACATCGCGATTGGTAACAATGCCAACCACCACGCCGTTTTCATCCAAAACCGGCATACCAGAAAAATGCCGTTTTCGCGTAATTTCAAAAACTTCCGCAATGTTCATATTGGGTGAAACGGTGATGGGGTCTTTCAAAATGCCCGATTCAAAACGTTTGACTTTTAACACTTCTTCGGCTTGCTCTTCGGGCGAAAAATTTTTGTGAATAATGCCAATGCCGCCTTCTTGCGCCAAGGCAATCGCCAAACGGCTTTCTGTCACAGTATCCATTGCGGCGGCAACCAGCGGCAATTTTAAGGTGATATTGCGCGAAAGTTTGGTTGTTAAATTCACCTCACGCGGCAAAACGGTGGAGTGCGCTGGCACCAACAAAACATCATCAAAAGTTAAGGCTTTTTCTAAAATTTGCATGGTGATTTTCCTATTCAAAACGCCTATTTTACAAAAATCCACGGTGAACCTTTTTCTTTTTTGAAAAAAATCTTGTGTTGACCGTGGATTTTCAAAAATCACCGTTTAAAAAGTTTAAAGCGGCAATGGCGGCAATTGGCGCGGTTTCAGTTCGCAAAATGCGCGCGCCTAATCGGCAAGGCGCAAAACCGTTTTTTAAAGCAAGTTCAATTTCGGAATCGTCAAAACCGCCTTCTGCGCCCGTTAAAATCGTGGCATTTTGTGGAAATTTAAAATCGCGCAGGGTTTTGTTAGCGTTTGGCAAAAAAAGAATTTTGGCAGAATCGCAAGCATTTAAAACGGCATTTTGAAAATCACAAGCGGGGAGAATTTTTGGAATTTGGTTTCTGCCGCATTGCTCACAAGCCGCAATGGCAACGCTTTGCCAATGTTTTTCTCGCGCGTTTAAACGTTCGGCGCAAAGTTTTAAAACCGAACGCTTTAAAAAAATTGGCTGAATTTGAAAAATACCAAGTTCCGTTGCTTTTTGGATGACAAAATCCATTTTGTCGGCAGATAAAATGCTTTGCAAAAGCGTGATTTTAGAAGATGATTCGCGGGAAATTGTGGCAATGTTTTGAATTTCAATATGGATGCTTTTTTTTGAAATTGCCAAAATTTTTGCCGAAATTTCTGTGTTTTCGCCGTTAAAAAACTGCACCCAATCGCCTGTTTTCAAACGCAACACGCGCATGTGTTTATTGATTTCATCAGGCAAAATGGCGTTTGCCTTGTTTTTTAAAGGGCAGTCGCGCCAAAAAAAGCGGGGTGTTGTTTTCATTTGGCGAATTTTCGCAGTTTTCCACGGTAAACCCAAAAAAATTTTAGATTTTTTTTAAAAAGGGGTTGACAA
>ERZ1035025.659-NODE-659-length-21316-cov-10.770472_pt1 | contig 21316 bp, 24 predicted proteins | sample MGYA00520619_ERZ1035025 | MGnify/ENA primary metagenome ERZ1035025 (study PRJEB33766, sample SAMN09781742) | gut metagenome | biome: gut microbiome | host: Homo sapiens | place: Madagascar | study: EMG produced TPA metagenomics assembly of the PRJNA485056 data...
CGATTATACTAACGATACAGTGAAAGGATATAAGATATAAGAAAAGGAGAATAGCTATGATTCGTAGAATTATTGAAATTGATGAAGATAAATGTAATGGATGTGGACTTTGTGCCGATGCATGTCACGAAGATGCGATCGGTATGGTAAATGGAAAGGCAAAATTATTAAGAGATGATTATTGTGATGGGTTAGGAGATTGTTTACCAAACTGTCCAACTGGAGCAATCAGCTTTGTAGAGCGTGAAGCAGCAGCTTATGACAGAGAAGCAGTGGAAGCTAATATGAAGAAGAAAGCTGAAATGGCTGCACAAGATAAGACAGAAGAAAAACCAGTATTTCATGGATGTCCTGGAACAAGGATGAAAATGATGAATCATAAAGAAGAAACACAGACAGAACAGGCAGCACCAGTATCTTCCCAGTTATCCCAGTGGCCGGTTCAGATTAAACTTGTACCAGTAAATGCACCATATTTTCAAGATGCCAATCTTTTGATCGCAGCAGATTGTACAGCTTATGCCTATGGAAACTTCCATCAGGAATTTATTAAAAACAGAGTGACATTGATTGGATGTCCAAAACTTGATGAAGGGGATTACAGTGAGAAACTTACTCAGATCATTGCGAATAATGATATCAAGAGTGTAACGATCGTAAGAATGGAAGTGCCTTGTTGTGGCGGACTTGAAAATGCAGCGAAAAAAGCGATTCAGGATTCAGGAAAATTCCTGCCATGGCAGGTGCATACAATCTCTATTGATGGAAAGATCTTAGAAGCATAGATTGAATCAAAAAGATAGAATGATCACAAGAAACAGATGAGAAAAAGAGAATTCTTAAAAATAAGGAATTCTCTTTTTCTTGTGTTTCGGGCATTTCTATGATACAATAACGAATTGATATGTTATGAATACGAAATAGAAAATAAGATACAAAAAGAAAGGAAACACAGTGTCATGGGATGGAATAAAATTACAATTGATACATTGACATCTGCAGAGGACATGATCAGTTATGAGCTGACAGAACTTGGTGCGACAGGTGTGGAAGTCGAAGATCATGTAACATTGACAGAAGATGAAATGAAAGTTATGTATGTAGACCTTCTGCCAGATGATATTGCACCAGATGATGGAAAAGCAAAGATCAGCTGTTATTTTGACGAGAATGAGAATTTAGAAGACATCACAATGCAGATTCAGGCGATGCTTGAAAGACTTCGTGGATTTATGGATGTAGGATCTGGAACAATTTCATTTGATAAGACAAAAGAAGAAGACTGGGTGAATAACTGGAAGAAATATTTTAAGCCAATCCGCTTAGATGAACAGATTGTTATCAAACCAACATGGGAGACATTAGAAGATCAGACGGAAGATACGATCGTTGTAGAGATCGATCCAGGAACAGCATTTGGAACAGGGTCTCACGAGACGACAAAACTTTGTATTGAAGGAATGAAGCCATATATTAAAGAAGATACAAAGATTCTGGATGTCGGGTGTGGAAGCGGAATACTTTCAATCATCGGACTAAAGCTTGGTGCAGGTCATGCAGTTCTTACAGATATCGATCCACATGCGATCTCAGCATCAGAAGAGAATTTTGAAGTAAATCATATCAGCAAAGATCAATTTGAAGTCTACCAGGGGAATGTTTTAGACGACAAAGAATTTGCAGCATCTCTGGGATCAAAATGTTATCCTGTGGTTGTGGCAAATATTTTAGCGGATGTTATTTCTCCACTGATTGAGATTGTAGATCAGTTCTTAACAGACGATGGGGTTTTTGTGATTTCTGGTATCATTGATACAAAAGAAAAAGAAATTGCCGATAAATTAAATGCATATGGATTTGATGTTATTGAAACAAGAAGAATGAAAGACTGGGTTTCCATGACAGCAAAGAAGAGGTAAGAGATGTACCGTTTTTTTATAAAAGAAGAACAGATTCATGATGGAATGATTGAGATCATCGGAAGTGATGTGAATCATATTAAAAATGTCCTGCGTATGAAAACAGGAGATAAGGTTTATTTAAGCAATGGATCGGACTTAGAATATGAATGCAGCCTTAAAGAATGGACAGAAGATACGATTCTTGCGAAGATTGAAGACGTCCATGGCATGGAAACAGAACTTCCAGCCAAGATTACACTGTATCAGGGACTGCCAAAAGGCGACAAGATGGAGATGATCATTCAGAAAGCTGTTGAACTTGGTGTAACAGAGATTGTACCAGTTGCCATGAAAAGATGTGTTGTGAAACTTGATGCCAAGAAGGCGGTAAAGAAAGTAAGCCGCTGGAATACGATCGCATTAAGTGCAGCAAAACAGGCAAAACGAGGGATCATTCCAGAAGTTCGTGAAGTAAGAAATTTTAAAGATATTTTAGATGAAGTGAAAGATACAGAGCTGATGCTTGTTCCATATGAAGAAGCAAAAGGAATGGAGGCATCCAAAGAACTGATCAGTAAGGCAAAAGGGAAGAAAACGATCGGAATCATCATTGGACCGGAAGGCGGTTTTGAAAAAGAAGAGATCGAACAGTTGAAAGCCGCAGGAGGCCAGACAATGAGTCTTGGAAAACGTATCTTAAGAACTGAAACAGCAGGAATGACAGTTTTATCTATTTTGATGTTTACGATAGAAGAATAGAGGAGAAAGTGACATGATTTATTTTGATAATGCAGCGACAACCTGTGTATTTCCAGAAGTTGTAGAAGCAATGCAGGATGCAATGCAGGTCACATATGGAAATCCGTCTGCGAAACATATGAAAGGGATTGAGGCGGAGAATAAAGTAAAAGCTGCACAAGAGTTAATTGCAAAGACATTAAGAGCAAAACCAAAAGAGATTTTATTTACATCTGGAGGAACAGAGTCAAATAATACAGCGATCATTGGAACAGCAATGGCAAACCGCCGAAAAGGAAAGCATATTATTACAACAAAAGTAGAACATGCTTCTGTTTATGAGCCAATGTATCATCTGGAAGAAGAAGGATATGAAGTAACATACCTTGACGTAGATTCCGAAGGAATCGTTGATCTGAAACAATTAGAGGAAAGCATCAGGGAAGATACGATCCTTGTATCCTGTATGATGGTAAATAACGAGATTGGAGCGATCGAGCCGATTGAAGAGATCGCAAAGATCATCAAAGCCAAGAATCCGAATACGATCTTTCATGTAGATGCAATTCAGGCATATGGAAAACTTCCGATCATTCCAAAGAATATGGGAATTGATCTGTTATCCACAAGCGGACATAAGATTCATGGTCCAAAAGGAATCGGATTCTTATATATCAAAGAAGGAACAAAGATTTCCCCGATCATTTTCGGAGGGGGACAGCAAAAAGGAATGCGTTCAGGAACGGAGAATGTCCCGGGAATCGTAGGATTAGCTGTTGCATGCGAAAAGATGATCGGTAAAAACTATGAAAATGCTGAAAAGATTCGAGCAGTGAAAGAATATTTTCAAGAAAGAATCAAAGAGATCGAAGATATCAAAGATAATTCAGGAAAAGCACCACATGTGGCCAGTATCAGCTTTAAGAAATTAAGAAGTGAAGTCTTATTACATGCATTAGAAGACAGGGAAATCTATGTATCATCAGGATCTGCATGTTCATCAAATAAGAAGCAGGCAGTCAGTGGAACCTTAAACGCGATTGCATTAAGTGATGAATTTAAAGATGGAACACTTCGTTTCAGCTTTTCCATTGAGAATACAAAAGAAGAAGTCGATCAGACGATCGAAGCATTAAAAGAATTAGTTCCGATGCTTCGAAGATTTGTAAGAAAATAAAATTTTGAAAAGAAACAGATTGATAAGAAAATAAAGGAGAACAATATGAAAGTAACCGCATTTTTGATCAAATACGGTGAGATTGCCATCAAAGGTAAGAACCGTTATATGTTTGAAGACGCATTAATGAAACAGATCCGCCATGCAATGGCACCAGTCGGAGATTTTAAAGTAAGAAAAGAATCTGGACGTATGTTTGTTGAGGCACAGGATGATTTTGACTATGATGAGGCAGTAGAGGCATTACAGAGAGTCTTTGGTATCGTTGGAATCTGTCCAATGGTGATCGAAGAAAATAAAGACATGGAACATTTGACAGAGACAGTCATTAAGTTCATTGATGAGCAGTATCCAGTCAAAGATTTCACTTTTAAAGTTCATGCAAGAAGAGGAGATAAACAGTTCCCTCTTGATTCCATGGCAATCAACATGGAGATCGGTGGACAGTTATTAGATGCATTTGAAGGAATCAAAGTTGATGTTCATCATCCACAGGTAATGGTCAATATTGAAGTGAGAAAATATATCTATATCTATTCTCAGGAGATCAAAGGACCAGGTGGAATGCCAGTTGGAACTAATGGAAAAGCAATGTTATTATTATCCGGAGGAATCGACAGTCCTGTTGCTGGATATATGATCGCAAAACGTGGAGTGCACATTGATGCAACATATTTCCATGCACCACCATACACAAGTGAGAGAGCAAAACAGAAAGTTGTTGATCTTGCAAAGATCGTTGCAAAGTATGCAGGACCGATCAATTTACACGTTGTAAACTTTACAGATATTCAGTTAGCAATCTATGAGAAATGCCCGCATGAAGAATTAACGATCATCATGAGAAGATATATGATGAAGATCGCGGAGCATTTTGCAAATGAAGGTGGAAGCCTTGCACTGATCACAGGAGAAAGTATTGGACAGGTAGCCAGTCAGACGATTCATAACTTAGCGATCACAAATGAAGTATGTAACATGCCAGTATTCAGACCATGTATTGGTATGGATAAACAGGAAATTGTTGATATCGCAGAGAAGATCGGAACATTTGAGACATCTATTCAGCCATTTGAAGACTGCTGTACGATCTTTGTCGCAAAACATCCGGTTACAAAGGGTAATTTAAAGAGAATTAAGAAATCAGAAGAACATCTTGAAGATGTAATTGATGATTTAATGAAAAAAGCCATCGATTCTACAGAAATCATTCATGTAAAATAAATGGCTTAAGCTGACTGAGTATGTCATCTGTCTCATCAGAATCGATCGTAAGCTCTAAAGGCTTTGAGAGATCGAGACTTAGCATACTCATCAGTGATTTCGCATCCACGGCATACTCATTGGAAACAATCTCAAATGTTCCAGAGTGCTTGTCAAGGATGTCGACAAATGAGTATAGATCTTTGATGGAATTTAGTTTGATCAATGCATCATACATGGGATAATACTCCTTCCAATTAACAAAGATAGTGTACTCGCATTTGCCGAAAAAGTCAACTAAGAAAGGAATCGTATGAATTTACAAGGAAAAAGAGCAGCGATCGTAACACTTGGCTGTAAAGTAAATCAATATGAAACGGATGCCATGTACGGAATGCTGAAAGACGCAGGAGTTACAATGGTTGATCCGAAGGAAGCAGCGGATATTTATATTGTAAATACATGTTCTGTAACTAACATGGCTGAACGTAAATCAAGACAGATGCTCCATCGTGCAAAAAAGAAGAATCCAGACGTTGTTGTTGTAGCTGTTGGATGTTATGCACAGGTTGGAAAAGAAGAATTATCAAAAGATATTAATATCGATCTGATCATTGGGAATAATAAAAAGAAAGACCTGATCCGTATTTTAGAAGAACATATGGGTGAAAAAGAGTCAGAAGAAGAAATGATCGAGGTAATTGATATCGCACATGACCAGGAATATGAATCTTTACATGTAGAACAATTAAAAGAACATACCAGAGCGTATATTAAAGTGCAGGATGGATGTAACCAGTTTTGTTCTTATTGTATCATTCCTTATGCAAGAGGAAGAGTGCGAAGCCGTAAGCTGGAAGAAGTTTTGGAAGAAATCACTAATTTAACAAAACATGGATGTCAGGAATTTGTTATTACAGGGATTCATGTAACTTCTTATGGAAAAGATCTTGGTAATATCACATTGATCGATCTGTTAGAAGAAATTGCAAAGATACCGGGAGTAAAAAGAATTCGGCTTGGTTCATTAGAACCAGGATTTATCACAAAGGATACGCTTGACCGTCTTGCGAAGATTGAAAGTTTTTGTCCGCATTTTCATCTGTCACTGCAGAGCGGATGCGATACTGTATTAAAGAGAATGAATCGTAAGTATACAACACAGGATATCAGGGAAAAATGTAAAGCGATCAGAGAACATTTTGAATATCCTGCACTGACAACAGATATCATCGTTGGTTTCCCTGGAGAAACAGATGAGGAATTTGAACAGACAAGAAAATTCTTAGAAGAGATCAACCTCTATGAGATGCACGTATTTAAATATTCAATCCGTAAAGGAACACGTGCCGCAGATATGAAACCGCAGATTGATGATCAGGTAAAAGCCAAACGAAGCAATGTTTTACTGGAAATGTCCAAACGACATCAGAATGAATTTGAGACAAAACAGTTAGGAATGGTCAAAGAAGTATTGATCGAAGAAAAAATGCATGGAAAAGACCACTATTATACAGGGCATACAAAAGAATATGTGAAAGTGGCACTTTATAGTGAAGAACCTTTGGAAAACAAGATCGTAAAAGTGAAATTACTGCAGGTTCTTAATGATGGATATGTGCTGGCAGAGTGTTAAGCAGATGTGAAATTTTATGATTTCCATTGCTATTTCATACATTTTATATTAAAATGGTAAATAAATGAAAGGGACGTGATAATTATGGATAATAATCAAACACAACATTTTTCAGTTGTAAAAGAAGAACTGGATGTACACATGATCTTAGAGCGTGTATACGAAGCACTGCAGGAGAAAGGATATAATCCTGTAAACCAGATGGTAGGGTATATTATGTCTGGAGATCCAACGTATATTACCAGTCATAACAATGCGAGAGGAATCATCAATAAAGTAGAAAGAGATGATATCATTGAAGCATTGCTTGAGAACTATATTGATACAAGATTAAAGTAGAGACCGTGATATTATGAGAAGGATATTAGGGTTAGATTATGGGACAAAGACAGTCGGAGTTGCATTAAGTGATGAACTTCGCATTACAGCACAGCCATTAGAGACGATCACAAGAAAAGATGCGAATAAGTTAAGAAAGACATATGCAAGAATTGAAGAACTTGTGAAAGAATATGATGTTGAAAAGATTGTTTTAGGACTCCCAAAGAATATGAACAATACAGTAGGCGAACGCGGAGAGGATACTTTATCTTTCCGCGATGCCTTAGTGCGTCGTACAGGATTAGAAGTAATCCTATGGGACGAGAGATTAACAACAGTTGCATCAGAGAAAGTTTTGATGGAAAGTGGCGTAAGACGTGAGAATCGTAAGAAAGTGATCGATCAGATCGCTGCGTCTATGATTTTACAGGGATATCTGGATTCCCTATAGGAGGAACAGACAAATATGAGTAAAACAGACAATAAGATTCTTTTTCTGGACGAAGACGGAGCCGAAATTGAATTTAGTGTCATAGAACAGACAACGATCGCAGGCCAGACCTATCTTCTGGTAGAAGACTGCGAAGCTTCCAGTGAAGAAGAAAGCGTTGTACTGATCATGAAAGAAGTACAGTTAGAAGATGATTATGTATCTTATGAGATCGTAGAGGACGATAAAGAACTTGATATGATCTCAGATATTTTTAATGCATTATTAGATGGACTTGAAGTGAGTTTATAATATAAATAAGAGTGTTTAAAACAATAGATTGTCAGACTTACAGAAAATGGAGGAAGAAAGTTGAGAGACAATCAAGCAAGACAGCAGGCGAAACCAAAACGAACAAACTATTCAAATGATAACAAGAAATCATACAACAAGAATAATTATCAGGCACGTGGAAAGAGACCAATGCCACGCAGAAAGCCTAGCTCAGTGAAGATCATTCCACTTGGCGGACTCGGTCAGATTGGAATGAACATTACAGCATTTGAATGTAATAACCAGATTTTGATCGTGGACTGTGGACTTGCGTTCCCAGATGATGATATGTTAGGAATCGATTTAGTCATTCCGGATATCACATATTTAAAGGACAATGCAAGCAAGATTCGTGGACTGGTTATTACCCATGGTCATGAAGACCATATTGGAGCAATTCCTTATTTTGAGAAGGAATTGAACGTACCGATTTATGCAACAAAACTTACAATGGCATTGATCGAGAACAAATTAAAAGAACACGGAATTTTAAATAACGTGGAACGCCATGTTGTAACACATGGAGACAAGGTAAAACTTGGAATCTTTAATGTAGAATTTATTAAGACAAATCACAGTATTGCAGATGCAGCAGCGCTTGCGATCACGACACCAGCTGGTGTGATCGTGCATACTGGTGACTTTAAGATCGACCATACACCACTATTTGGTGAAGCAATCGATCTTGCGAGATTTGCAGAACTTGGAAGTAAAGGAGTTCTGGCACTGATGGCAGACAGCACGAACGTAGAACGGCAGGGCTATACACCATCAGAGAAGAATGTAGGAAAACGTCTGGACAGCTTGTTCGCAGAACATTTAAAAGGACGTATGATCATTGCAACATTTGCATCGAACGTGGATCGTGTACAGCATATTATCAATTCCGCACATAAGTATGGAAGAAAAGTTGCAGTAGAAGGACGAAGCATGGTAAATATCATTGCAACAGCGTCTGAATTAGGATATATCAAGATTCCAAAGAACACATTAATTGAAACTGATCAGATTAAAAATTATCCTGACGATCAGATTGTTTTAATCACAACAGGAAGCCAGGGAGAGACAATGGCAGCATTATCTCGTATGGCAAACTCAACTCACAGAAAAGTATCTATTGTCCCAAGTGATACGATCATATTCAGCTCAAGTCCAATTCCAGGAAATGAGAAGAATATATCAAAGATCATGAATGAGCTTGCACTGAAAGGTGCACAGATCGTATTTGAAGATACACATGTTTCAGGACATGCATGTCGTGAAGAATTACGATTGATTTATGCTCTTACAAAACCAAAATATGCAATACCAGTTCATGGGGAATATCGTCATTTAATGCGTCATCGTGAACTTGCGATTGAGATGGGAATTCCAAAAGAAAATGCGTTTGTACTTGCAGAAGGAGATGTCCTTGAACTTAATAAGAGACAAGGAAAAATCATTGGAAAAGTTCCTGCAGGAGGAATTCTGGTTGATGGACTCGGAGTCGGAGATGTTGGAAATATCGTATTAAATGACCGTAAGATGTTATCTCAGAATGGACTGATCATTGCAACAGTTACATTACAAAAACATGCAAATATGATTCTTGCAGGTCCAGATATCGTATCCAGAGGATTCGTGTATGTAAGAGAATCAGAATCCTTGATGGAAGGTGCCAGAGAAGTTGCAAGAGATGCAGTGGAAGAATGTCTGGAACGTAATATCACAGATTGGGCAAGAATTAAGACAAAGATCAAAGATGAGCTTAGTAATTATATCTGGAAAAAGACAAAGCGTAATCCAATGATCCTGCCGATTATCACAGAGGTATAAAATGAGCCTTTCAAAAGAAAAGAAAATCTTTTTCTTGCGGTCAGAGGAATCAACACAGTTGTTTTTTACAACATTGGGCAGAGTATTTTTGATCTGTGCTATATTTTGCATTTTCTATGGAGCATATTTTGTGGCTGAACAGACATTTTCCAATCAGCCATACAATGCACAAAGCCATAAAAAAGTAAGTATTGTGGTAAGAGAGAATGAATCTGATGAAGATGTTGCCACAGAGCTTGTTTCAAAGAAATTAATTTATGGAAAAAGAAGATTTGTGATCAGAAAATATTTTTCAAAATACAAAGGAAAATCATTTATTTCAGGAAAGTATGAGTTCAGACAATCGCAAGGAATGGATGATATCATGGGTATTTTGTGTGGAGATCATGTATCAGAGGAGATCATACAATGATAGTGGATTTAAATATCACAGAATATATCCGCTCATTGATGAAAGAAGAGAAGGACGATTTAAGCAGAATCGAAACAGAGGCCAGAGTCAATCATGTTCCGATCGTCAAACCAGAGACGAAGGAACTTTTAAGGACTCTGGTCCTTTTAAAGAAACCGATGAAGATCTTGGAGGTCGGGGCTGCGGTCGGATTTTCTTCTCTTTATATGAACCGCTATCAGCCAGAGGGCGGAACGATCATCACGATTGAGCGAAATGAAAAACGAATCAAAAAAGCAAAGGAAAATATTGAAAATCAAGGAAAAGAAGATGTTATCACTTTATTAGAGGGTGATGCAATTGAGATATTAAAAGAACTTGATGGAAGTTTTGACCTTATTTTTGTGGATGCAGCCAAGGGGCAGTATATTCATTTTCTTGAAGATGTGTTAAGATTATTAGCACCAGAAGGTGTGTTAGTCTCAGATAATGTACTTCAGGATGGGGATGTGGCAAAATCCCGTTATGCGATCGAACGAAGGGACCGTACGATCCACAAGCGAATGAGAGATTATTTATATACGATCAAGAATCACCCACAGTTAGAGACGACGATCCTTCCAGTAGGTGATGGTGTAGCAATCAGTATCAAGACAGGAGAAAATAACGAATGAGAGACGTTGAATTATTAATTCCAGCAAGTAATTTAGAAGTATTAAAAGTTGCTGTATTATATGGTGCAGACGCTGTTTATATCGGTGGAGAGATGTATGGACTTCGTGCGAAAGCGAAGAACTTCTCTATGGAAGATGTCAAAGCCGGAATCGAATTTGCACATAAACACGGAGTGAAAGTTTATATCACAGCCAATATCGTAGCACATAACGAAGATTTAGAAGGAATCCGTAAATATTTCGAAGAATTAAAAGAGATCAAACCAGATGCACTGATCATCTCTGATCCAGGTGTCTTTATGATCGCAAAAGAAGTTTGTCCAGAGATTGACCGTCATATCAGTACACAGGCAAACAGCACAAACTATGCGACATATAAATTCTGGTATGATCAGGGAGCAAGCCGTGTCGTATCCGCAAGAGAATTATCTTTAGAGGAGATCAAAGACATCCGCGCGCATATCCCGGATGATATGGAAATCGAATCATTTATCCATGGAGCAATGTGTATTTCCCATTCAGGAAGATGCCTGTTAAGCAACTACTTCACAGGAAGAAATGCAAACAGCGGAGAATGTACACATCCTTGCAGATGGAAATACTCTGTCATGGAACAGACAAGACCAGGAGAATATATGCCTGTGTATGAAAATGAACGCGGAACATATATCTTCAACTCCAAAGACTTAAATATGATCGAATATATCGACCAGATCTTAGATGCTGGAATTGACAGCTTAAAGATCGAAGGACGTATGAAGACAGCTCTGTATGTTGCAACCGTTGCAAGAACATACAGAAAAGCAATCGATGACTGCAAAGAATCCGTAGAGAAATACAAAGCAAATATGGATTACTACAAAGAAGAGATTGCAAAATGTACCTACCGTCAGTTTACAACAGGATTTTATTTTGGAAAGACAGACGAGACATCCCAGATCTATGACAGCAATACTTATATCAAGAATTGCACATATATCGGAATCGTTCAGGGACATAATGATAAAGGTTATGCACTCTTAGAGCAGAAGAATAAATTCTCTGTAGGAGAGACGATCGAAGTTATGATTCCAGATGGAACAAATAAAGAAGTTGTCGTAAGAGCGATCGAAGACGAAGATGGAAGACCTATGGAATCCGCACCACATCCAAAACAGATGGTATATGTTGATTTTGGAGAAGAGATCAAAGATGGATATCTTTTACGCAGACAAGAAGTAGTAGAAGAAGAAAATTAAGATCAATTGACAAAGATTTTAGAATAAAGATGGAAAAGCACTTTTCGAAGCCACTTATCATATTATGATAAAAAGGCTTAGAAGGGTGCTTTTCTTTTGCAAGAGTTTTTACAACCTTTATCACCACAGGAAGAACGACATTATCTGATCCTAAGCCGACAGGGAGACATTCATGCAAGAAATCTGTTAGTGGAACACAATCTTCGATTAGTTGCACATATCGTTAAGAAATATCATAATTTGGAGAGAGAAAAAGAAGATATGATCTCGATCGGAACGATCGGACTGATCAAAGCGATCAATACCTATGATATCAACAAAGGCCACCGGCTGGTCACATATGCAGCAAGATGTATTGAGAATGAACTTCTGATGATGATCAGACAGGAAAAGAAAACATCGAAGAACACCTCTCTTTATGAACCGATCGGTATCGATAAAGAGGGAAATGAGATTCATCTGCTGGATATTCTTGGAACACAGGAAACTGACCTGATCAAAAAGATCGAGCAAAAAGAAAATATCAAAAGAATGTATGAAGAATTAGAAAAAATGGAGATGAACAAGGAGAAAAAAACGCTGATCATGCGCTATGGACTCTATGGGAGAGAGCCTATGACACAAAAGGAAGTGGCAAAAGAACTCAATATTTCAAGATCTTATGTGAGCCGTATTGAAAAACGTGCGATCATGTTATTGAAAAGTAAAATAAGGGTATAAAAAACAGGTTTGTAAGATTCTATAAAATTTAATAAAAGCACAAAAAAACTATCATTTTTATCTTATATATTAAGAGAAAATGGTAGTTTTTCTTTTTAATTATCTGAAAAATGAAAAAATCTTCACTAAACAAAGAAAATAATCATAAAAATATTCAAAAACTAAGCAGTGATATAAAAAAGTGAAAAAATTTTCATACCATTTTGCTTATAAAACAGGTAATATAATTGCATACAAAACACACGGACCGATAAGGAGGATGAAAAATGGACGCAATGAAAATCGCAAACAGTATCCCGATGTGGCTTGCCTGTGCACTTCCAGTTGCATTTGTTATCTTACAGGCAGTCTTATTTGCAAGGGGTGCTTATAAATCAGGAAAGAAATTAGGACTTAACGATAAACAGATGAAAAAAGCAATGAAAAGCAGTGCGGTAACATCGATCGGACCATCCATCGTCGTATTAAGCGCGATGCTTTCCCTGTTAGTATCTGTTGGCGGACCAATCGGATGGATGAGATTATCTATGATCGGTTCTGTAATGTTTGAATCTATCGCAGCAGGACTTGGAACATCCGCTGTCGGAGTACAGCTTGGAACTGATACCTTAACACCAGAAGCTTTAGGAATGGCTGTATGGACCATGATCCTTTGCTCTATTGGCTGGGCACTGTTTGCAACATTTTCTGCAAATAAGATGGATAAGATTGAACATAAAATTTCCAAAGGAAATACAGGAACCCTGACAACGATCGCTTCCTGTGCCATCATTGGTGTATTCTCAGCAATGTGTGCAAGCCACCTTGCAAAACCATTTTATTCAATGATGATGAAAGCAGACCAGATCACAATGAGCGGAGCATGGAAGAATGCCTTAGCATGTGTGCTTGGAGCCGTGATCATGTTTGTACTTACAAAAGTTGCAAATAAAAAAGATATCGGATGGTTAAAAGAATGGTCCTTAACGATCACAATCCTTGGAGCCATGATCATCACAGCATTCGTATAAGCAGGAGGAAGATACGATGAACAATCAGGATTATTACAATAATGAATATGTACCACAAGTCAATAAGATCGGTAAGATCACAGGATACCTTGGAGTTCTTCTTTCTTTTACTCCAGCACTTGTGTTAGCCATTGTCTATGGAATCTTACCAAAACCAGCTGCACTATTAACCGCATTTATCAGCGGAGCCAGTGCCTTCGGAGTGTTATGGTTTGTAGAACCGATCTCTTATTTCCCAGTTGTTGGGGCTGCTGGAACTTATATGGCATTCTTATCTGGAAATATCTCTAACATGAGAATCCCTTGTGCAAGTATGGCACAGGTGGCAGCAGATGTAGAGCCAGGAACAGAAAAAGGATCTGTCGTTGCAACTCTTGGAATGGCAGTATCCATCGTGATCAACGTATCTGTTCTTACGATCGGAGCAATTCTTGGAACTTCTGTATTAGCAATGCTTCCAGATACGATCAAAGCTGCATTAAATTACTTACTACCAGCCTTATTTGGAGCATTATTAGTACAGTTTGGAATGAAGATGAAAAAACACAGTGTCATTATGGTTGTATTTGCGATCATCTTATATTTCATGATCGGAATGGGATACTTTAACTGGTTACCAGGAGCATCTAACTGGCTTGGAACCTTAGGATGCGTCTTTGTAAGTATTGCCGTTGGAATGGCAACATTAAAAAATACAGCAAAGGAAGAATAGAAAGCAGGCGATAAAATGATCAAGCAGGACGTTTATGATGAAGTACAGGGCTTAGAACCTTTGTGTCAGGAAATCTGTCATACACTATGGAATCATCCAGAATTATCTGGAAATGAAAGAGAATCCGCCAATTACTTAAGAAAAATCTTAAGTGAAGAAGGATTCACGATTGAAAATAATGAATATTTAGAACATGCATTTATTGCACAATATGGAGAAGGGAAACCAGTCATTGCGATCCTTGGAGAATACGATGCACTTCCTGGATTATCACAAAAAGCAGATGTTAAAAGAGAAATGGTATCCGAAGACGGTGTCGGACACGGATGTGGACACCATATGCTGGGTGCCGCAGCCACAACCGCAGCCATTGCGATCAAACGATTCTTAGAAAAAGGAAAGCAAAAAGGAACGGTCAGATTCTATGGATGTCCAGAAGAAGAGTTATTAAGTGGAAAGGTAAAAATGGCATATCATCACATGTTTGACGGATGTGATGCAGCCGTTACATGGCATCCATCAAGTACCAATATGGCACATGATCATGCATATCTGGCAAACGCATCCGCACATTTTTACTTCCATGGAGTATCTTCCCATGCAGCATTCGCCCCAGAACAGGGAAGAAGTGCCTTAGATGCCGTGGAACTGATGAGTGTCGGAGCAAACTATTTAAGAGAACATGTCATTGACCGTACAAGAATCCATTACTCTACAGACAGCGGCGGGTTTGCACCAAATATCGTGCCAGATCAGGCGAGCGCATGGTATTTTGTAAGAGCACCACATATGGCAGATGTCAAAAGTACGATGGAACGCTTAAAGAAAGTCGCACAAGGTGCAGCGATGATGACAGAGACAACCGTTGACATCGAAATGGGATGTGGATGCTGCGAGTTATCCACAAATGAAGCATTTGCAGACCTTGCATATGCGAACCTGATCGAAGCAGATGGACCAAAATACACAAAAGAAGAACTCCAATTTGCAAAAGAGTTGCAGAAAACCGTGGAACAGGGTATCATAGAAAAAGAAAAAAATCTTCACCAAGTCTATGATGAAGCAATGATCCTGGGTGTTTCACCAAGAGATAAGTGGAAAGAAGCAGAACTAAGTGCATCTTCTGATACAGGAGATGTCAGCAGAATCATGCCAACCTGTCTGTTTACAACGGCATGCTGGCCGATCGGATGCTCTCCACATACATGGCAGGCAACCGCAAGCGGAGGAACTTCTATTGGAGATAAAGGAGCCTTATATGCATCCAAAGTGGCAGCAGGAATTGCCTATGATCTCTTCACGAAACCACAGATCTTAGCGAAGATCACAAAAGAATTTAAGGAACGAAATAAAGAACCATACACACCGATGTATGAAGAATAATCGATATGCAAAGAAGCATCCGGTTCCTATTGATGGGAGCCGGATTTTTTCGTATATATTGTATTTTATATAAGAAGATAGATACTATAATAGAAGAAACACGATCAAGAATGGAGGAAACAAAGAATGGGAATCGCCGTCAAGGAATTACTGACACTGGAATATTTTAAAGACTATCATGTTATCGCAGGAAAATCAGGCTTACACAAAGAGATTCAGGGAACAACCCTTCTTGAAGCACCCGATGCCCTGCGCTGGGCAAAGGGAAAAGAACTGATCCTTTCCTCAGGATATGTACTAGATCAGGAACCAGACTGCCTCGAAGAAGCATTTAAATCAGGAAGTATGCAGGGAACCTCTGCGATGATGATCAAACGAGGCCGCTATCTGGACGAGATTCCACAGCGGCTGATCGATCTGTTTGACGAATACGAGATTCCACTCATCAGTATGCCATTTTCCGTTCCATGGATGGAACTGATGAGTCAGATCAATACAGCAGTGATGAACCGAACGATCCGAAGATTCAAAGTCCACAGCAATAACCATCTGCAAGTATCCGATCAGTCCTACAAAGTCCAGAAGATCAATAAGATTCTGAGAGCCGTAGAAGTCGAGATGAAATTCCCAGCATTTATCTATGACCTGGCCGAAGAGAAAAGCTACTACAGCTCCCCAGACTTTAAACGTATCACAGAATCCTTTGGATTATCCGAAAGCGACTACTGGGAACCATCCATGCCATATACGAAACATACTTTATGCGATTACATCAACATGGCAAGAATCCGCCTGATCAACCCCGGCAACTTAGCGGGACCACGCGTCAGCTGGATCATTATTCCGATCGTTATGGAAGATATCGTGCAGGCATACTTTGTCGTGATGGAATCCAGAGAATTTATTGATTACTACGATGAATTTGCCATCCGCATTGCGTTTTTAACCCTGCAGGGAGTCTACGAACAGATCATGATCGCAGAAAATATGGGAAATATCGGATTTGAGAACTTCATTCATCTGGCACTCGATTACACAGAAAAAGATGCCAAGAAACTGTTCTATCAGGCAAATATCCAAGGAATCTCCGTAAACACAGCCTACCAGTACATTGTATTCCATCAATGCAATGAAGAATACAATGCACGAAATGAAAGAAATACATTTTTGGAAGCCTTCCAGCAAAGCAAGTTAGGGAAGATCGGAAAAATCGCCTTCCTAGATGAAAATGACGGCCTGATCTTATTAGAAGCAGAAAAGATCCACAACAGTACACTCTGGACGAAAGACATAACAACCGAGTTGCTAAAAGAATTCCAGAGATATATCGGATTAAAATTTGCCAATATGAAGCTGGAATTCGGAATCTGTCAGGAAGAAAAGACACTGCTTGAAGTTAGAGAATGTGTAAAAAAATGCCAGAAAGTATTAAAGATGGGAAGTATTATTTTCCCTGAAAAAGATATCTGGGAATATGAAATGTTAGGACCACTTACATGGATTGAGATTCCTGAGAATGAATTAAAAGAGATGCTAAGAAAATATCGGAAATTGATGGAAGAAGAGAAGAATATTGAATTATTAAAGACTTTGAAAATCTATCTCGAAAACAACATGAACTACAGTGTGACAGCGGAGAAGATGTATGTGCATATCAATACGATTCGAAAGAGGATTGATAAAGTAAATGATCTGGTGAAGATTGATTGGGAAGATCATGTCGATCGATTGAAGATGGAGATTTTGTTGCAGTTTTTGGGATTAGAGGAGTGAAAATCAAATATAACTCTTGTTGAAGTTATATCGCATATGCGATACAATGAAAGTAAGAGGTGATACAATGAAGAAACGATTATATCACGGATCACAATTTATCATACAACAACCAGAGTATGGAAAAGGCGCAAGACATAATGATTATGGGAAGGGATTTTACTGTACAGAGCAGATAGAACTTGCGAAAGAATGGGCTTGTGCGAAACAGGTAGATGGGTATGTTAATATTTATGATCTGGACTTTAATGGGCTAAATGTTTTAAATTTAAATGATACACATTATAATATTTTAAATTGGCTTGCTTTATTAGCCGATAATAGAACATACTGGCAGAATGGAAGTATTGCAGAAGAAGCAAAAAAATATATAAAAGAAAATTTTCTCTTAGATATTTCATCATATGACGTAATTATAGGATACAGAGCAGATGATTCCTATTTCGCATTTGCGCAGGATTTTGTAGCAGGTGTAATTTCCATGCAAAAACTTGCACATGCGATGAAACTTGGTAAATTAGGGGAACAGATTGTATTAAAAAGCGAAAAGGCTTTCAAACAGATCACATATATAGGAAATGAACCTGTAGATGCAGAGATTTACTATATGAAAAAAGCAGAACGAGAACGTGAAGCAAGACGAGAATATAGGAAAGGGAAGAAAGAAAAAGCAGATATTAATGAATTATTTATCCTGGATATTATGAGAGAGGGAATGAAAAATGGAGATGCGCGCTTATTCTGACGATTACTTATTAACAGCACAAAAGATCTTGGGAGATATGTTAGACTATGCGGTAAATGAATACGAATTCGAACCAGATGAGTTTTATAAAATGTTTTTAGTATCCGATGTATCCAGACAATTTCAAGCAGGAAATCCAACATATATAGCTGGAAAAAATGGCTGCGAGATCGTAAAAGAAGTCATAAGATCCGCAGGACTTGTAATGGATGAAATTCCAGATGAGATGTATCTGGATAAATCACCAGAATATTGGGCTGGATGGGCATTGGCATTTTACCAATGGTATACTGCAAGATCATTTATGAAGATATATAAAGTGGCGACGATAGAGGATCTTTTAAAAATGTATCCCGTATATCATGAAATGGATATTATGAAATTTGTAGAAGCGATGAATGAAAGATGGGATCAATATTACACAGAAACAAACTTAAAACGGTTGCGGAAAATATCGGGATTATCACAAAAAGAGCTTGCAGATTTGTCAGGGGTTGCGATAAGGCAGATTCAATTATTTGAGCAAAGGAAGCGAAATATCAATCACACAAGAGCAATTGATGTATTAAAGCTGGGGAAGGTATTAGGATGTAAGCCGGAAGACTTGCTGGAAATATAATATTTTGGAAAGAAAGAGATGTAATGATGAAAAAACATCTCTTTTTTGATGTAAATAAAACAATTTACAGTAACAAGAATGTATGCTATCATGTAACTATGATTATAGAATAATAAGAGGGAGAATTGATATGGAACTAAAAGAATTAACAAGCGCAGAACAGGTAGTTATGAAATGTATTTGGGACTATGGAAAAGAAATGCCATTACAGAAACTGATTGAAAATCTAAAACAAGATTATGGAAAAGACTACAAAAGGACAACAATCCGAACCTTCGTACTACACTTGGAAGAAAAAGGATATGTGACAACATACCAGATTGGAAAATATTCATATATTAATTATTTGATCGAAGAACAGGATTATAAAGAACAACAGTTGGAGCAGACGAAGAATTTCTGGTTTAAGGAATCGGGATTTAATCTGGTAAAGACATTATATAAGGATAAATTGAATGAGGGGAAATTAAAGAAACTGAAAAATTTATTAGAAGATATGGATGATTGATAGGAGAAAATATGATAGACATAAGAGAAATATTGACCAGGATATTTAGTGCGATATTTTTATCCATGTGTACGGGAAGCAGTATGTTTGTTTTTTGGATGGTCTTAAGAAAGATTTTTGCGGATAAGATTCATCCAAAAGTTTATGATGTGATATTGAAGATTATTTTAATTGCTTATTATGTTCCAATAGGATATTTGTTGGTAAATATTGTTTTGAATAATGGATATGTATTTAGTATTACAGGAACTATTGCCAATATAGTTTACGCAATATCATTGATTTGGCTGGTTGGAGTGATCGTAACGGTTCTGAAGTTCGGGGAACGAACTTTCCGAGTTAGAAAAGAAAAAGAAAGCTGTTTTACATGTAAGAAATATGTACAAGAAATATTTGAAGAATGTACAAGAGAGCTTGGAATTCGTGGATCAATAGAAGTGTTACAGGGATATCGTATTCAGATTCCAATGACAGCAGGAATATTAAAACCATGTGTATTTTTGCCCGTTGAAGATATGAAAGAAGAACAATTGAAAACGTGTTTTTATCATGAACTCATACACTATAAAAAGCGCGATATATTTTGGAATTATATAGCGTGCTTAATGGTATGTATTCATTGGTATTGTCCATGGACAAGAATTGTATTTCAAAAGATTGATGAATGGAGTGAAGTGATGTGTGATCTATTATCAATTAGTTATGTAGGATCAATGAAACAGTATTTTACAACGATTTTTGAAATGGGTCAGAAAAGTCAGGGAATCAAAGCATATCGAGTAGCATGTCTGTTTGAAAATCAAGATAGTTTAGAACATAGAATCTACTATGTAAAGAAATATCGAAAACAAAGGGAAATAAAATATATTGCTGTTATTGTAATGGCAGTAGTATTTTGTGGAATGAGTGCAACTACTACTTTGGCTGCGAGCAGAGGGTATCAAAAGGTGTATACAAAGTGGGTACAAGAAACGGAAGTAGAAAGAAAAATTGAAGAACCAGATAATGAAGAAAATGAAAAGAACGATGGAATGCTATATGGAGAAAAAACGGAAATTTTAAAAAATGATAAGAACGAAACGATAAAGAAAGCAAAATTATCCAAAACAAATGTGATGATGATAAAGACATATATAAAAGAAAGAACAAGACTTCGATATACAGGATTAGTTGCAAAACAAAATGAAAATATAGAAATTTTGATTGGAAGTAAGAAAAAGTGTAAATTTATAAAAGTTGGAATTATTGATTCTCAAAATAAGGCTAAATATATACAAGATAAAGAAACTGGTTTAGTTAAATATAAGTTTAAAGTAAAAAAAGGAGGAAGATATGATGTTTTTATTGAGCAGGAAGGTATAAGAAATACGAAAATTTCAGGAATGATTGCTATAGATGATTAAAAAGATATGATAATACGAGGTAAAAATGATGAAAAAAATAAAATATATGAGAATTGTGGTAATAACATTGGCAATATTGTTTAGTTGTTCTAGTTATAATATAAGTGCAAATGAAAACACAGATGACATAATACAAGAAAAGATAGATGTATCAGAAAATATTGTTGAGGAATTTGGAGAAGAGCAGGAAAATCTAGAATTATTTTCTAATGTAGTAGGGATTAATTGGACAGTAAAAAATGGAGTTAGAAAGAAAACAAAACGATTTTACAAAAAGAAAGGAAGTCATATAAATATTGATTTAAAGATATATCCAGAAACAAAGAGTGTTCATGTGGGATATTTAGATGCTGATGGAGTGAAAACATATAAAACAGTAAAAGCAAAAATAGATTATAATTTTACAGTACAAAAAACAGGGTATGTACAAGTATTTGTTGAAAATAGCAGTGGAAAAACAGTGACGGTAGATGGAACTTATATTAAATAATATTTATCAATATACTATTATAGATAAGCAAAATACTCAAATAAGGAGCTTCCTGTATAATAAAAAACGTGGATGTTGAAAATTGAAAATACCTCA
>ERZ1035025.661-NODE-661-length-21267-cov-6.162219_pt1 | contig 21267 bp, 22 predicted proteins | sample MGYA00520619_ERZ1035025 | MGnify/ENA primary metagenome ERZ1035025 (study PRJEB33766, sample SAMN09781742) | gut metagenome | biome: gut microbiome | host: Homo sapiens | place: Madagascar | study: EMG produced TPA metagenomics assembly of the PRJNA485056 data set...
GGGGGATACAGCAAATTATTGCTAAAAATGTTATTTCCAGGTTTGGATACCCTGTATATTAATACTCCTGAAATTGGTCCGAGATTATTCATACAACATGGATTCGCAACAAATATTAGTGCGAAGCGAATCGGAAGTGATTGCTGGATTAACCAGCAGGTTACGATTGGATATACGTTTGATTCGGAACCACCTGTGATAGGCAATGGAGTAAGAATATCGGCAGGAGCAAAAGTGCTTGGCCAAATTGAAATTGGAGACAATGCTATTATTGCTGCAAATGCAGCAGTTGTAAAGAGTGTAGAAGAAAATATGGTTGTTGGCGGTGTGCCGGCGAAAATAATTGGTGAGAATTCGAAGCATAAGCTGTTTGTCGATGAGAACCAAGGTTCCCTCCAATAATAACCAAGAGGTAAGAAAATGAAAGATTTGACGAGACATATAGAACTGCTAATTAGTAGATATCCCGTTTTGGAAGAGTCAAAACAGGATATCGAGAAGGCATATTCAGTATTAGAAAAGTGTTATGAGACAAAGCACAAGGTTCTAATAGCCGGAAATGGCGGGTCGGCAGCAGATGCGGAGCATATTGTCGGGGAATTGATGAAGGGATTTAAACTTCCCAGAAAACCTGATATGGAGTTTGCCAGTAAGTTAATTGAAAAAGATGAAGAGTTGGGACGTGTTTTGGCGGAAAATCTTCAAGGTGCACTTCCAGCTATTGCATTAGATGGCCATGTGGCATTATCTACGGCATACATGAATGATTGTGAACCCCTGCTCTGCTTTGCACAGCAGGTGAATGGCTATGGCGAAGAGGGAGATGTATTCTTTGGCATTTCCACAAGCGGAAACAGTAAAAATGTTCTGTATGCAGCTGTTACAGCACATGCAAAAGGAATGAAAGTGATTGGTTTGACAGGAGCTAAAAATAGTAAGCTTGAGCAGATGAGCGATGTTTGCATTAAAGTGCCACAAACAGAGACATATATGATTCAAGAACTGCACCTTCCAGTATATCATTGCCTATGTTTGATGCTGGAAGCTAGATTTTTTGATTAAATAAAAGGATGAGGAAAAGCATGAAGATAAAATATAGCTCAATAACAAAATTTTTAATATGTATACTGGTGTTGATGCACTTGTGCTTTTTCTTGATTCCATTAAGTGGCACTGCTATGTTTTCAACATCCTACATACCAAAAATAAGAATGTTCTTATTTTTGGTGATGGTTATTATGGCGATGATATTTAGTATAGTGTATTCTTGCCCAAGTGCAAATGGAGTTATCAAATTTGAAGTAGCTCTTTTAGGAATATGCTGGGCGAGAGCGATTGTGGGTGCTTCGCAGTTAGGTACAGCATGGGATGATACATTAGCGATGATATGGCCATATTTGTATACGCTTATTGCTATTCCTCTAATAAACTTGTTTTGTGCAGGCAAATGGAAAGCGCAAAAAGCAGCAAAATTTTTGGTGATAGTAACTAGTATCGATACCCTGGCAAAAGCTTTTATGTCATTTTACGAATCAAAAACAGGAGTTATATTATGGCCAAACCTGGTGGATGGAGAAATGGGATATCGAAATGGGTTATACAGAATAAATCCATCGGCGCTTTCAATACTTGTGATCCCATTATCTTTTTGGCTTATTTCAAAGGCCAAAAGTAAAAGAGAAAAGTTAACATATGTTATTACAATATTAATAGACATCTTTTATGCATACATCATCTGGCAAGCAAGATCTGCGTTGCTGTATAAAACGATTATTATTATTATGTTGATTTTCCTACATCAGACAAATGACAAAAAGAAAGTTGTCATAGCATTTATAATGATGATAGGAGCAGTAGTTTTAATAAATACACCTGTTTTCAATACATTTGTTGATTCATTCAGTAAAAGTAACGAAACGTATGGAAATTCAACGATAGCAAGAGTAAATGCGTATGCTTACTATGGCGCTATGTATTTAAAGTCACCTTTTTGGGGAGTTGGATGCCTTGCAACAAGTGAAAGATATGCGCCGGGAGTTGCAGGTGGAATGCTAGAAGATACAGGGTTCTTTTATGGTGTGGTTCAATTGGGAGTGCCGATTATTTTGTTCTATATTGCGGTGTTTTTCAGAGGAATATATATTTCAATAAAATTAAGGAAAATGAATATTGCGGATTCCCTGCTATGTTTATCTATGACACTGTTATTTGTTATGTTTGGGGTTAACATGGATCCATTCTATGCATTTGCACTTGCACTTCCGTTTTATGTGTCATTTGTTGAATATGTTAGATGGGATAGTGCAAAAGAGGACGGATATAATGAAGAAACACAATTATAAATATGATGTGATTAGAATTGTTTTAACGGTGTTGGTAGTAATTGGTCATGCAAATTATTATAATGCTGGAAACGCATATGGCGGAATATATATCGCAGATCAAATGTCGGCTGCAGGCATAGCGGATACAGCATTTCATGGATTTGCAGAACAAATCAAACAACTGATTTATACATTCCATATGCCAGCATTTTTTGCTTTATCAGGAACATTGTTTTATAGTCAGCTGAAAAATGGAAGATTTAATTCTGTTACTGAAGTGGTGAAGAACAAAATTTCAAGATTAGTTGTTCCATTTGTATTTGTATATTTATTCTGGAATACTCCGATAAAAATTTTTTCTGGATATTACAGTCAGTCAGAAAATATATGGAAAGACATTTTAATGCAGATGTTTATTCCAACTAATATGTATTTATGGTATTTGGAGGCATTGTTTTTTGATTTTGTACTTGCTTACGTATTATGCAAGTATGCGAAGAAAACGTGGATGATTAACACGACTTCATTTGCAGTTTATATGGCAGTACTTTTTCTGGAAAGGGCAACGGCAGTTACAACACTGTTTGGAAATCCCCTGAGATATTTGCTCTGGTTTGTTTTTGGAATGAATTTGAATAAATACGGCAAAGTGGCTAAGAACCATCTTAAAAGATTTTAAAGGGGGGGGGGGGACTGCTCCTTGCGGTGCTTTGGATCATTGGCTATTATGGACTAGAATACCTTCCACATTTGGTTTGGCTTGCAAAAGATTTATATTTGGCAAGTGTGGGAATTCTAATTGTGTGGGTGATTTGTGAATTGGTATCAGAACGATTGACAGATAAAGAAAAGCAACTGATCTCAAGACTTTCAGGGTATTCATTTGGTGTTTATTTATATGCTGAACCATTAAATTATTTATTTGTTGTGTTGTTTGTAAAATACTTTGGATTGAACTTCCTTGGTAATGAATGTGGAGCATGTTTTCTATGGGTATTAAGAATCGTTGGAACTTCTTTGATTGCGATTTTTGTTGTTAAGTTATTAAAAAAGACTAATATGAAACTGACATTATATTGATGTGTTATCACATATTGACATAGAGATGAACTTTTATAAGATAAATAAGACATGAATAATATTTGTCAGAAGTGGAGGAAAATAGTGAATCATAAAATTTTAAAGGCACTGGAATTTCATGCAAAAATTCCATATAGTGTCATAAATATTTTCAAAAGAAAATCTCCTAACTTTGTTAATAGAGAAATGAGGGCGGCCTGTGTTGCAGCGGAGAGCAATACAGATTGTTATGTTACATACCGTCTTCGCTCTAAATCTATGACAGATATTCCAGTTTTACCGCACTCGAGTTGTGATTTAGATGACAAAATAGCGATTGTAATGCAGGGACCATTGATGGCCGAGAATGACTTTACGTTTGAAACAGCAAAATTTTATAAAAGGTGTTATCCACAAGCAATAATTATCGTATCAACATGGAAAGACAGTGACTCAGAGACAATTGAAAAACTTAAGCAACAGAATATTATTGTTGTCCTGAGCGATTTTCCGGATAATTGTGGAAATCTGAATATTAACTATCAGACCGTGAATACTTTAGCTGGTGTAAAAAAAGCAAAAGAAATGGGTGCAGAATTTGTTTGTAAAACACGCACTGACCAGCGAATTTATCATACGGATGCAATGCACTACTTAGCAAATCTGGTTAGGACGTTTCCTGTAAATAATGAGGATTTTGTTGAGAAGCAAAAAGGACGTATCGTTACTATGTGTATGCCATATGGAGATTTGTTTTATCCATATTGCCTAGCAGACTTTCTATATTTTGGGTATACCGAAGATATAGAAGAACTTTTTTCTTTGCCGCTAGACAAGCGGCCAAAAGGAGGATATGGAAACGGAAAAACCAGACGAAAAATTGCAGAAGAAATGATTGCACCAGAAATTCAATTTTTGCGTGAGTACATCCGCCGCATGGGAGGAAATAATGAATGCACGGTGAAATCATACTGGCAGTTTACAAAAAATCATTTAGTGACGATTAATAAAGATGAAATAGGCCTGTTTTGGCCAAAATATGAGGGTAGATACTCGGAGAATACTCAGAATGGCTCGTATTATTTAAATGAGGAGGAAAATGCCTTTCGTTGCTACAATTTTGACTTTATTCGATGGCTAAATCTTTATCAAGGTGCCTTAAAATACGATCAAAAGTATGAAGAGTACGCTGAATTTATTTTATAAGGAGGAAGTAGGATGACAGATAAAAAGGTCATTATTCCGGCTGCTAAAATTGTTCCTGAAGAACTTCAGAAACTTGGAAAGCTTCCCGGTATCATTTATCCAGTCAATCAGAAGATAACATTTGACTATTTATATGAAGAATATAAAGAGCATTGCTCTTCAATGGATATCATTTGCTTTGAAAAGGCAGATAAGGTACAAAGAAGGTTAAAAAACTATCTTGGAGAGAAAGTGAATATTAAGGTTCTCCCGGAACTAAGAGACTTAGGTCATACTATTTATTTTGCCTTAAAAGATGTTGTGGATACGGTCATTATAAACTTTGCTGATACAATTGTGCTAGATAATGTTGCAGAAATCGAAGGAGATGCTTTTTTCTGCCAAGAGGACTATATGTCTGACACGTGGACATATTTTGATGAAAAAGATGGCAGGATTGTACGGATTTATGATAAAGAGCCTGTAAAGGAAGAAGTAAGGAAGAAACTATTTGTCGGAGTATTTCAATTTACTGATGCTGCTGGTTTTAGAAAATGTTTGGAAAGTGCTTTTAAACAAGATTCTTTGCAAATCAGTACCTTTTATTATGCATTGCAAGAGTATAGTAAAATGCATCCTATGCAACCAGTTTTGACGAACAACTGGTTTGACATTGGCCATGAGGATAAATACTATAATTCAAAACTTGAGGTACGTGCTAGAGAATTTAATCATATAACAATTGATAAGAACCGTGGTATTCTAAAAAAGACAAGTGACGATAAGGATAAGTTTATCGGTGAAATTAAATGGTATTTAAAGTTGCCGGCGGACGTTGAGTATGTTAGACCTAGAATTTTTGATTATTCGACATCGTATGTTAATCCATATGTTTCTATGGAATATTATGCATATCATACTGTCCATGAATTGTTCCTCTATGGTGATTTGACATTACAGCAATGGATTGACATTTTTAATCGAATTCGTTTTGTATGTGATGATTTCAAACGCTACACAGTCCAAGACGCTAATATTCGCCAGGCACTGGAAGAAATGTACCTGACAAAAACTCTGCAGCGTTTTGAAAAGATGAAGAAAGATGAACGATTTTTAGCTTTCTTCGAGTCACCGATAACAGTGAATGGAAAGAAATATCAGCCTTTGGAGAAAATCATTGTAGCATTAGAAACGGCAATACCAGAGATGCTATATGATGTGGATACTTTTAATATTATTCACGGAGATTTGTGCTTCGCCAATATTATGGTGGACTCGAATTTCTCTTTTATTAAAGTGATTGATCCGCGCGGTAAATTCGGTACATATGATATTTACGGTGATTTCCGCTATGAACTCGCAAAATTGTTCCATAGTGTAGATGGAAAATATGATTTTATTATAAAAGATTTGTTCGATCTTGATTATAATATCGAGACATCTTGCATTAATTATCGCATTCAAGATCGTAGGAGAGAATTTAATTTGTATAAAGTGTTCCTGGATACGTTTGCGGCAGAAATCGGCAATGATCTGAGAAAAGTCGAACTAATAGAGGCGTTACTTTTCCTAAGCATGATTCCGCTTCATGGTGAGAGTATTAGACACCAAATGGTTATGTTGGGAACTGGATTGGAAATTCTAAATAGAGTGGTTAATATACAGGTCGAAGGAGAAGAATGATGTTTGAAGAATATTCATTTGTTTTTGATATAGACGGAACATTGTGTCCAATAAAGAAAAAGGATGAAAAATATGAAGACCTAGTACCATACAAGGAAATGGTGGAGAAATTGAGATTTTACCACGATAATGGAGCTAGAATTGTTTTATTTACATCTCGAAATATGAATTCCTACAATGGAAATATGGGCCTAATCAATAAAAATACTGCGAAAGTGTTGTCAGCGTGGCTAGACAAGTGGAACATTCCGTACGATGAAATTTTATATGGAAAACCGTGGCCAGGACATAAAGGATTCTATGTTGATGACAGAACAGTTCGTCCGGTCGAGTTCCTAAATTGTTCGGTGGATGAGTTGAATGAAATCTGCAATAAATCTAAATGCAAAGATTGAGAGGGAAATTCTAAATGGATGTTATAATTACAATGGCGGGATTGGGAAGCCGTTTTCGGAAAGCGGGATATAATTGTCCCAAGTATATGATTGAAGCTAAAGGGAAGACACTGTTTGACTGGTCAATGGATAGCTTGATTGGATATAATAAGAACGTTGACAGGTATGTGTTTGTTGTCAGAGCAGAGGATCATGCAGAGGAGTTTATTAAGAAGCATTGTGCTGCATATGGAATTCATGATGTGAAAATTGTTGAATTGGATCATATGACAGATGGACAGGCAACGACTTGTATGCTGGCAATTCCTTACTGTGACGAAAATTCGTCTATTATGGTATATAATATTGATACTTATGTGGAACCCAATGAAATGAAATATGAGGATATTTCAGGAGATGGGCACATTCCGTGCTTCCATGCGGATGGAGACCATTGGAGTTTTGTGAAACTGAATTTGGAAGGAAAAGCGGTAGAAGTACGAGAAAAGAAGCGTATCTCAGATAATTGTACATTGGGTGCTTATTATTTCTCATCCGCTAAATTGTATAAGGAACTCTATGAGGAGTATTACGCAGATGAGAGTCATTTAGAGAAAAACGAGAAGTATATTGCTCCTCTTTACAATTTTATGATTGAAAAAGGCATGCCTGTAACGATTAGCATTGTTGATGCAAAGAAGGTTCATGTTTTGGGAACCCCGGAAGAATTGCAAGTTTTTTTACAGGAGAACTAAGATGTTGGAAAAAGTAATAAGAGGAATCAAGCGACGATTAAAGGAAGCCAGAAGAGGATCACAGCTTATTTGTTCAGATCTTCTTCAAAATTGGCTTGCAGCTGGAGTGGCGTGTCCGATTAAACTCAGATCCATTTTGTATCGGCTGGCCGGAAATAAAATTGGGAAAAACTGTTATCTTTCTCCAAGAATCTTTCTTGGTCCTGGACCAGGAAAATTGTCCGTTGGGGGGGGGGGACATTCGTTAATTATGATTGCTGGTTTGATTTAGGAGACGACATTGAAATCGGTGAAAATTGTAATATCGCAATGAATGTTCATTTTATTAATGGAACACATGAAATTGGCGATGAAAATAGACGTGCGGCTCAAGGGATTACAAAACGTATTGTAGTTGGTGCTGGTTCTTGGATTGGTGCAGATACAATAATAATGCCTGGAGTAACTATTGGAAAAGGTGTAGTTGTTGGGACAGGTTCTCTTGTAACAACTGATCTTGAAGATAATGCCATTTATTTTGGAAGACCAGCACGTCTCTATAAAAAGTTATAATATAACAATGAAGAAATGAGGATGGGTGGATGCAACACACAGTAGAAACAATAAAAAGTAAGTATTTGGGAATGTCCAAACCTGTTAAAGCGGCATTTTGGTTTACCGTGTGTAGCTTCTTACAGCGTGGTATTAGCATGATAGCGACCCCTATATTTACGCGGTTACTTTCAACAGAAAATTATGGCTTATATAGTACATATCTCTCGTGGGAAACTGTATTGATGATGCTTGTTACACTTAGTCTTTATAAAGCTATGATGAACTTGTACGTCAAATACGAGAATCAAGAGATGGTGTTATCAGCAGTATGTGGATTAGAGTTGGTGTTGTCTTTAACATGGCTGGTTATTGGAATTAGTTTTAGAAATTTGGTTGCAGAATGGTTAGGATTATCTCCTCAACTTGTCTGCTGTCTTTTTGCTAGTTTTATTTTTCAAGCAGCTGTTCAATGCTGGTCATTGTATAAAAGATACATCTATGATTATAAAACACTTGTGGCGGTTACACTGCTGTCTACAGTTGGATCAACTTTGTTTGGAGTTGTTGCAGTAGTTTTTGTTAGACCTACGGCAGAAGCGAGAGTTCTTTCGAATACAATTGTAATGGCACTGATAGGAATAGCATTGTATTATTCAGTGTTTAAAAAAGGAAAAAAATTCTATGACAAGAGAATCTGGCTGTTTTCATTAGGGTTTTGTATTCCACTGATGCCACACTATCTGTCGGAATTCGTTTTACAAAGTTCCGATAAAATTATGATTAACTACTTATGTGGTCCAAGTGATGTGGCGCTATATAGTATTGCGTATTCAGCGGGAAGTTTGATAAACCTTATCACAAATGCCATTAACTCTACTTTCGCACCATACCAATATCAGAAATTAAAATCTGGCGAATATAAAGTTATGGCTAAGAGAGCGGATCAAGTGCTATTTTTTGTCGCCACAATGCTGGCCGTCATTATGCTTTTTAGCAGAGAGATTGTATTGATATTTGGCGGAATGAAGTATATTGAAAGCGTTGATGTGATTATTCCGATTTGTATCGGCGTTTACTTTAATTATATGTTCCAACTGTTTGCAAGAGTACAGGAATACTATGAAAGAAAATTAACGGTCGTTATTCCATCAATCTTGTGCGCTTTGCTTAATTTGATTCTGAATTATATTTTCATAAAGCTTTGTGGATATCAAGCAGCAGCCTATACTACTTTCTTTTGCTATGCATTATTTTGCTTTATTCATTATTTGTTCTACAAAAAGGTTTGTACAGAAATCTTAAACGGAACGCAGTTATACGATGTCAAAGGACTTCTTGCAATCTCAGTAGGTGTAGTGGTTTCAGGTGTTGTGATTACATTTATTAACAAATTGCTATGGCTGAAGTACACTATTCTGTTCGTGGCCCTTGTTGCACTCATCATTAATAGAAAGCGTGTTTTTGAAGCAGTAAAATCTGTTCTTGGAAAGTAAGAGGAAGTAAAATGAAAACAGTTATTATGGCTGGAGGGCGAGGAACTCGAATATCTGAATTGTTTCCCGATATTCCGAAACCTTTGATTCCAATCGAAGGAGTTCCGGTTCTTGAACGAGAGATTGTCTCGTTGAGAGATCAGGGATTTAAAGATATCATTATGACTGTTTCCCATATGGGAGACAAAATCATGAACCATTTTGGAGATGGCGCTAAATTGGGAGTGGCGATTCAGTACTACAATGAAGTCACACCGCTTGGAAACGCTGGTGCACTTTTTAAGTTGCGAGAGCAACTAGGAGATGAACCGTTCCTGCTTTTGAATGCAGATGCCGTATTTGATGTTGATTTCAACCGAATGGTCGGATTTCATCAGGAACATGGCGGATTAGTGACTCTGTTCACTCATCCTAATAACCATCCTTACGATAGTGGGCTCATCATTGCGGAAAATGATATGTCGGTTCAGTCTTGGCTGGCAAAGGAAGATGTTCGCCCGACATATTATAAGAATAGAGTCAATGCAGGTCTGCATGTGATTGATCCTAAAGTCCTTGATATGGTGGCAATTGATGCAGATAAAATTGGCACTGTGGACAAGATAACAGGGAAGACTGAAAAAGTTGATTTGGATCGTCAACTTCTGAAACCGCTGGCGGGAACCGGTAAGATGTTTTGCTATGATTCGCCAGAGTATGTAAAAGATATGGGAACACCTGACCGCTTCCATCAGGTAGAAGAGGATTTCAAAGCAGGAAGAGTATCGGCTAAGAACCTTTCTAATAAGCAAAAAGCTGTGTTCCTCGACAGGGATGGTACGATCAATAAATATGTTGGGTTCCTTAGAAACATTAATGACTTTGAGTTGATTGATGGTGTGGCAGAGGCAATCAAGAAAATCAATGCGTCCGGTTATCTTGCAATTGTAGTCACAAATCAGCCTGTTGTTGCTAGAGGAGAGGTGACGTTCCAAGAACTGGAAGAGATCCATAATAAGATGGAAACAGAACTTGGCTTGCAGGGAGCTTACCTTGATGCAATCTATTATTGCCCTCATCATCCACACAAGGGATATGAAGGTGAAGTTCCAGAATTGAAGATTGACTGTGATTGTCGTAAACCGAAGCCGGGAATGTTGATGAATGCTGCTTGCGATTATAATATCGATTTGAGCCAGAGCTATATGATTGGTGATGGTGAGAACGATGTTAAAGCTGGATTGGCGGCCGGATGCAAAGCAATTCTGGTTAACGGAGCCGGAACAGATTCAAAAAATGAAGATTTCGGACAAAGTGATACGATGACCTCTGTACTGGAGTTTACAGAGAAATATCTTAAGTGAAATGTGAAATAGTTCAAATGCTGAGGTAAAGGACATAAAAATGGGAAAGTATTTTGGAACAGATGGCTTTCGTGGTGAAGCCGGTATTACATTAACAGCGGATCACGCCTACAAGGTTGGCCGTTTCTTGGGCTGGTATTATAATGCACTGCGTGAACGCAACGGTGATACTGACCCTGCTCGCATAGTGATTGGCAAGGACACTCGTCGTAGCTCTTACATGTTCGAGTACAGCCTGGTCGCTGGGTTGACTGCTTCTGGTGCAGATGCTTATTTGCTCCACGTCACAACCACTCCGTCTGTGGCTTACATCGCTCGCGTGGATGACTTTGACTGCGGCATCATGATCTCCGCCAGCCACAATCCGTACTACGACAATGGCATTAAACTGATTGACTGCTACGGCGAAAAAATGCCGGAGGAGACTCTGCTGTTGGTGGAGGATTATATCGATGGCAAGCTCCATGTCTTTGATAAGGACTGGCCGGAACTGCCCTTTGCACACCGTGAGCATATCGGCTGCACGGTGGACTACGTGGCTGGCCGCAACCGCTACATGGGTTACCTGATCTCTCTGGGCATCTATTCCTTCAAGGGTGTCAAGGTCGGTCTGGACTGCGCCAACGGCAGTTCTTGGAACATCGCGAAGAGCGTTTTCGATGCTCTGGGTGCTGACACTTACGTCATCAATAATAAGCCGAATGGCACGAACATCAACACCAATGCCGGCTCTACGCATATTGAGGGTCTGCAGAAGTTCGTGGTAGAGAAGGGGCTAGACGTTGGTTTTGCCTTTGATGGTGATGCCGACCGCTGTCTGTGCGTGGATGAAAAGGGCAATGTTATCACCGGCGATCACATTCTGTATATCTACGGTTGCTATATGAAGGAACGTGGTAAGCTGTTAAATAATACAGTTGTCACCACGGTTATGTCTAACTTTGGCCTCTATAAGGCTTTCGATGAGCAGGGTATCGGCTACGCTAAGACTGCTGTGGGTGACAAGTATGTTTACGAGTATATGGCAAAGAACGGCTGCCGCATTGGTGGTGAGCAGAGCGGTCATATCATCTTCTCTAAGTACGCAAGCACCGGCGATGGTATCCTGACCAGTCTGAAGATGATGGAAGTCATGCTGGCAAAGAAGAAGCCGATGAGTGAACTGGCAGCACCGCTGAAGATCTATCCGCAGGTGCTGGAGAATGTCCGTGTTACTGATAAGAAGGCCGCACAGAATGATCCTGCCGTGCAGGAAGCAGTGTCTAAAGTTGCCGAGGCTCTGGGCGATACCGGACGTATTCTGGTGCGTGAGTCTGGCACTGAGCCGGTGGTTCGTGTTATGGTGGAAGCACCTGACCATGATACATGCCAGAAGTATGTTGCCGAAGTGGTCAACGTGATTTGCGAAAAGGGATATAAGGCGTAAAGTCAATGACGACTCTGGCAATTATCCGGAGTCGTTTTGCGTAAAAGGGAAAGTATAATAGATTAAATAACGGGAGGGATAAACCTATGTGTGGAATCGTTGGTTTTACTGGAAATCGACAGGCAGCACCGATCCTGCTGGATGGTCTGTCAAAACTGGAATATAGAGGATATGACTCGGCCGGACTGGCTGTCCGTGACGGAGAAAATCTGGCACAAGTCGTGAAAGCGAAGGGACGCCTGTCCAATCTGATCGAGAAAACAGATGGCGGCAAGGCATTAAAAGGAACCTGTGGTATTGGCCATACTCGTTGGGCTACCCACGGTGAGCCGAGCCAAACTAATGCACATCCGCATGTTTCAGGTAACTGCACCCGTTCTGGTTCAGGCACAGTAGAGTCTGAGGTTGTTGGCGTACATAACGGTATCATCGAGAACTATACTGAACTGAAAGAAAAGCTGTTGAAGCATGGCTATACGTTCTATAGTCAGACGGATACTGAAGTAGTCATCAAGCTGGTGGACTATTATTATAAAAAGTATAACCTCGGCCCAATCGATGCCATTGCAAAGACGATGGTTCGTGTTCGTGGTTCCTACGCTCTTGAGCTGATGTTCCGTGACTATCCGGGTGAGATCTGGGTGGCACGTAAGGACAGTCCGATGATCATCGGCATTGCGGATGGTGAGACCTATGTGGCTTCGGATGTCCCGGCAATTCTGAAATATACTCGCAATGTGTATTACATTGGCAATCTTGAGTTCGCAAAGCTCGTTCCGGGTGAGGCTCACTTCTACGATTTGAACGGTGATGAAATCGAGAAGCAGACGACAGAGATTAAGTGGGACGCAGAGGCGGCGGAAAAGGGCGGCTTTGAGCATTTCATGATGAAAGAGATCCATGAGCAGCCGAAAGCTGTCCAAGATACCTTGAACTCTGTCATCAAGGACGGTGCCATCGACCTGTCCAGCGTGGATATCACTGAGGATGAGATCAAGAACTTCGAGCAAATCTACATTGTTGCCTGCGGTTCTGCATGGCATGTAGGCATGGCTGCTCAGTATGTACTGGAAGATATGGCAGATATCCCGGTGCGTGTGGAACTTGCATCTGAGTTCCGCTATCGTAAGATGCCACTCAATCAGAAGGCACTGGTGATCGTTGTCAGCCAGTCTGGTGAGACAGCAGATACACTGGCGGCACTGCGTCTGGCAAAAGAAAAAGGCATAACCACAATGGCAATCGTTAATGTGGTTGGTAGTAGCATTGCTCGCGAAGCAGATAAAGTGCTCTACACCCTTGCAGGTCCGGAGATCTCTGTTGCAACGACTAAGGCATACAGCGCTCAATTGGCGGCTATGTATTGTCTGGCGGTTCAGTTTGCAAAAATCAGAGAAAAAATCACGGAGGAGCAGTACAGTAACTATATTTCAGAACTGTTGACTCTCCCGGAAAAGATGCAGAAAACTTTGGAAGATAAAGAGCGCATCCAGTGGTTTGCAGCAAAGTATGCCAATGCACATGATGTGTTCTTCGTGGGTCGTGGCATTGACTATGCTGTCTGCTTGGAGGGAAGTCTGAAGCTGAAAGAGATCAGCTACATTCACTCTGAAGCATACGCGGCGGGTGAACTGAAGCACGGGACCCTCAGCCTGATTGAGCAGGGAACGCTGGTCATCGGCGTGCTGACTCAGAGCGAACTCTATGAAAAGACTATCAGCAATATGTTGGAGTGCAAGAGCCGAGGTGCTTATCTGATGGGCCTGACTACATATGGCAAGTATGAAATTGAAGATCAGGTAAACTTCACGGTCTATGTGCCGAAAGTAGACGAGCACTTTGTGGGTAGTTTGGCAGTGATTCCGCTGCAGTTGCTTGGCTATTATGTATCTGTAGCCAAGGGACTGGATGTGGATAAGCCGAGAAATCTGGCGAAGAGTGTGACAGTGGAATAAAAGATAGTAAGAGGAAAAAACGATGGAAACAACATTACTTATCATGGCTGCTGGTATCGGTAGCCGCTTCGGAACGGGAATCAAGCAGTTGGAGCCGGTAGATGCTTCTAACCATATCATCATGGATTACTCGATCCACGATGCAATCGAGGCAGGTTTCAATCATGTAGTATTTATCATCCGCAAGGATATTGAGAAAGAGTTCAAAGAGGTGATTGGTGACCGCATTGCCACTATCTGCTCTGCTCATGATGTGACTGTAGACTACGCTTTCCAGGATATCAACGATATTCCGGGAACTCTGCCGGAAGGTCGGACAAAGCCGTGGGGAACCGGTCAGGCTGTGCTTGCAGCGAAGAAGGTCATCAAGACTCCGTTTATCGTCATCAATGCAGACGATTACTACGGCAAGGAAGGTTTCAAAGCCGTACATGAGTATCTGGTGAATGGTGGCAAGTCCTGCATGGCAGGCTTTGTGCTGAAGAACACACTGTCTGATAATGGCGGTGTGACCCGTGGCATCTGCAAGATGAATGATCAGAACAATCTGACTGAGGTTGTGGAAACCAAGAACATCGTCAAGACTGAAGCTGGAGCAGAGGCAGACGGCGTGGCTGTGGATGTGAATTCTCTGGTATCCATGAATATGTGGGGCCTGACTCCAGAGTTCCTGGGTGTGCTGGAGGAAGGCTTCAAAGAGTTCTTCGAGAAAGAAGTACCCGGCAATCCTATGAAGGCAGAATACCTGATTCCCATCTTCATCGGTGAGCTGCTGGAGCAGGGCAAGATGTCTGTGAAGGTTTTGAAAACGAACGATACCTGGTACGGCATGACCTATCATGAAGATGTTGCAGCCGTAAAGGACAGCTTCAAGAAGATGCTGGAGAACGGTGTGTATAAGGCTGACCTGTTCAGTGACCTGTAATGGAAATAATAAAAGTATTGGCCAAAATCCTCACAAACATCCTGACTGCTCTTTACGAGCCGTTTGGATTCTCGCTCCTTCTTTCCTTTTTGGCCATGTTTTTCTATCTGTATGCGTATGAGCCTACCGCAGCAGGCAAAGGATGGAAGAACGCCATAGTGACTTGGTATCAGAAATTTAAAGAGAGCGTGTTCTTTCGGAAACTGTTCTTACTGGCTTTCGTGACATCGATGATCTTGTTCCGAACGCTACTGAATCGGAACCTGTGGCTAAATCCTCTGTCAAATGTCATGGGTGGCTGGGGCATCTGGGAGACCGTGAACGGCGAGCAGAAACTGACTACCGAGTGCATCGAGAATGTAATCATGATGGTGCCGTTTTCAGCAGTAGTGATGTGGACATTCGAAGAAAAGATAGGAAACGGCTGGAAGAGGATACTGTGGTATAGCGGAAAATTAGCGTTCATTTTTTCGGTAAGCATTGAGATGCTACAGCTGTTTTTAAGGCTCGGTACATTCCAACTGTCTGATTTGTTCTATAACACAGTTGGCGGAGTGGTCGGAGGTTTAATGTATTATACGATGATGAGAGCAAGAAAGCATCTGTAAATGTAACGCATTATGTGATATACTGGGAGCGGTAGCTCCCTACGCTACTCGAATCTTTGCACACCTCTCCGTGGTGAGTAGTAGGCAACGCTTGTAAAGCGGCTAAGAATGCGAAGAATAAAAATGCAGATTACTATGTGGAGAACAGCGTATGAGCTTGACTTGGGTAAGCAATGAATTTATTTGCAAGGAATTGTATGCTCCGTTTGTTTTAGAGAAAGATTCTGAATATCTTGATGATCTGAAAAAGAAATACTCTATTGTAATCGCACAGGCGGCAAATGCAGGGGCAGATGCTGAGAGCCTTAAAATCCTCAATAAATTTAGGGAAAAAGTGCTAGAAGCATTAAAGTGTTATTATCGAGCAGATATTGCAAAGTGCAATACTATTGTAAGAAATCTTATTAAGGATATCGGAGAAAACCCGTTTGCAGTTAGTTCATTGAATGAGAGCTATGCATTTCCAGGTGCTAAAGGAACTGAGATACAGTTTTTTAGATGCCGAATGGGAAATCCATCGAATGCCTATTTGGCAAAGGATATGTTGCACTTGCCATTGAAATTAAGAGCAAAGTCAGGAAACTACCGTTTTAGCATTCCTGGAAATCCAAGTTTATACTTGGCAAATTCTTCGTATGGATGCTGGATAGAAACTGGTTTTCCACCAGTAAATGACTTTAATGTATCGCCTGTCATTTTGGATGGCAAGCAGAAAATTTTGAATTTGGCAGTTTCTATAAAGGACTTGAATGCATTGAGGGAGACTAACTTTGAAAAAAATCGTGTTCATTGTTGGCTGAAATTGTATATGCTTGCGATTGCAACTTCCTACAGGATAAACGAGATAGGACGAACATTTAAGTCAGAATACATAATCTCACAATCAATTATGATGGCATGTAAGAAACAGCGTTATGACGGTGTGGCATATTACTCTAAAAGAGTTAGTGATGAGTTGTTTGCACTTTGTGCAATTAACCTTGCACTTTTTGTGGATTATAAAGGTGAATACTCGGAAATCATTAAACATATGAAAATGGATGATGCCTTTAACTATGGTTTATATGAGCGTCTAAATTCGTCTCTTACCTATAGAAGCTATGAATTGCGTTTAATGCGAACACTTTATATCACAAATATTGGAAGCATTGATAGACAATATCCATATAGGGAGACGAGATTTTGTAAATTTGATGAGTTTTTGTTTGCCTCGTGGAGAGATAACCGAACGGGAAAAGCAAAGAATCAGATTGAATGGGGGGTACCGACTAATTGATAGACGAGTCATATCCTTGCCCTCATATACGTACAGTGCTATACTTAAACAACTAAAAAGAAAAGAGGTTATCACCTATGCCCAGAACAAAAGGTAGCAAGAATAAGCCCAAAACTGTGACTGTTGATTTTGCAACGCAGATTGCAGAAAAGCAGTCCGCAAAGGAAGCACTTACAGCTGAGATTGCATCCATTACCGCAAACATTGACACTTTGAAGGCTGATTTGAAAGCAAAAAAGGCTGCTTTGAAGAAGGCTGAAAAAGAAGTGACAACCCTGGAAGCAAAGAAAGCAAAGGCAGATGCTAAGGCTGCAGAGGAGGCAAAGAAAGCAGAAGCGGAATCCGTTTTGAAGAAATTGCTTGCCGAGGGCATGAGTGCCGATGAAATCCTCGCTAAACTGAAATAACAGAAAAACCCGTAATGAACGCTCATAGCGCCTGTTCATTACGGGTTTTAGGATTACAAGAATACGGATTCATCCGGCAGCATCAAATCGATAATATTCCGGCAGGTTGAGCTGCTCGATAAAGGCATGGTGCTGGGCGTGGTAGTGCCGAAGATCATACCCCAGATGATGCAGTTCAAGAAGCTTTACCAACACCAGATTGATATGAATGCGTTTGGCATCGGCAATCTGAGCAGCATCCATCTTGCGTTTCGTCATCTGATAGACTTCCTCGCTGTCCAGCATCAGGTGGGATGCAAAAGCATTTGGCTCATAGAGACGGATCTCCTTATCTGTAATTGCCAGAGACTTATTCAGCGTGTGCAAGTCCATAAGAATCTGATGCTCCAGATAATGCCCCAGAGCGTACCCGCACACCATCTGCTTTGTCTGCGAATCAAGATGACTGTTGATAAGTATCAATGGCTTATCAAAGTGGAGTGAAAGAAAACCCAGCACATCTTTGAAGCGAGGTGTTTCAAGGATGTCCAGGCTGCAGCTTCGCGCAATCCGTTTGATGTTGCGGGTGCCGGTACTTTGGACGAGGTCATTGGCAGCTTGGTAAATAATTACTGAATCCATAATGTGCTCTCCTTTCGAGGATGGCATAGTGAATGGAACGGGATTTTACAGGTTCAATATCCGATTTTTTTCTCGTTCTTGCTCGCGGTACTTAAAATAGGCTTTGTGCATTTCATACATGATGCCGTCCATATCCTGTGCGGTCAACTCTCCGCTGGCAAAAAGCTCAGTAAGCTCGAATGCGAGATGCTGGGCTTCTATCTTGCCCTTTTTTCCGTAGGTTGCTGCAGCGCGTTCAATGAATAAAGACTGATCCGGTTGTATGTAGGTCAGAGGCACATGGAATATATCGGCCATTTTTTCAAGTATTTCAACATTGCGAGGGTAGCGACCATCACGTTCCCATCCGATGATTGTTCGTTTGCTGACACCCAGACACTTTGCCAATTCGTCCTGTGTTAAGGAATGTTTCTTTCGTAAATCACGAACTTTCTCTCCAAATTTCATGTTTGCAACCTTTCTATGGAGCAGTTATCGTACTGTAACAATGTGCAACGGAATTTGTAAATATTCAATTCAGAATGTGCAATAATATTTCACATTTTCCTCTTGACACCGCAACACTACTTGCATATAATTATGCTATATTCTTTCAACTTTTATGGCTATTATACTGGAAATTGCGTAAATATGCAAGTGAAAAAAGTGAAATTCAAGAAAAGTTCAGAAGAGTCCATTATGTTGAAACGGAATGAACGAAAAAGTGAAATTCAAACCAGAAAAAGGAGGCCGTGAAAAAAGATGAGCAATGGAGAACATGAGATCCGCACTCCGAAGGGATTGCGGATTGGAAATCGCAGTGTCGTTGATGGAAAAAATATGCTTCAGATCAAGCGTGGTGGCTGTGAAGATTACATTTCTGCTGAATCTCTGGTGGAGCGCATTCACGGCCTGCCCGTGAAGAGTATCGAGTTTATCACAGAGGAGGATCAGCGGAAAGATGCCTGAAGCAAAATCCTTCATCGGACACTGAGAGTGCATAGGTGGAATTTTAGGCGGCACTTAGTTAGCCGACCAGCTCCATCAGATGTTCTTTTGGGTCTACAATATAATATCTGTTTGTTTAGAGCGATACCGTAGCAATATGTGATATAGGCCGGAACAGAATGAGCGAATGCAGTGCAGTAGTGCGCCTGCAAGTAGTTCATCCTGTTCCGGCTTTTTTTATTTTCTCGAAAATCTGTATTCCCAGGTGGCTCTACGGATTCATGTTAGTATAGGGACTTCAAAAAAATAGAAAGCAGCAAGAGGAATCTTAGATTCCCGTTCAAAAAAAACGGGTGAATCTGAGACGATTTTTGCTGCTTTTTTCAGTTCACCCGGAGCCGGAAGGCAGAAAGGTGGACAAAATGCTTACATTGAAAAAGGTCAAGGAAATGGTAAAAGCACCTATACATACCAAGCGCGTACCCTCTCCGAAGGTGCTTTTGGAAGATGGTCGGATTCTTCTGCGTAAAGAATTTGAGCACGACAGTCACCTGACGCTTTATCACAGCGGCTATGTTTGGTTTTCTACAGGAAAGCGAAACACCGTGTTCCATATCCATGACTGCTGTGGAAACTATGCCTACGATGCAGCAGAGGGAAAGGGAGATGTGATCGAGGAAGAGTATTTTGAAAACTGCGAGTGGCATATTCGCGCACTGTTTGAGGGCGAACAGAGAGTGGAGGAATCACAGCTGAAATGCGAGGGAGTGGGTCAAACCAAAGTGTGTGTTTCGTATCATGCCGTAGCGGAAGATTGGGGCGAGATGGCAGACTCTGAAATCAATGTTCTGGATAGATTTATTGAGAAGGAAGCACTTCATGCAATGATGGCGGTTCTAACGGAAAAGCAGCGTAACCTGATCTACCAGAATTATGTTCTTGACAAGACCCATCAGGAAATCGCAGATGGTATGGGAATCGCGCGTGGGTCGGTTACAAGGTCTGTCAATCAGGCACTTGAACGGATTCGCCGCAAATTTGATTTTGAAGCACATTATGAACTGACAGTGGGAGATTTTACATGAGAGAGGAACGGCAGACGAGCAAGAACACGCGGCAGGCAGAGAACAGGGCAAGCGGTTTTCCTTATATGAATAGATGCGGGGAATATACGGTTGAGACTGAATTTGCAGGCAGTAGTTCGTTGGAAAGCTGCATTGCAGCTTATCTCAATGAAAAATATCAAATTGAATAAGAACGAATGCTTCGATAATCCGTCAAAAATGAATGCAGGATAAAAAATTTCAAAAAATCTTTGGGAACTGTATCCCCCAAGGTCCCTTCAAATTCATATTAGTGTAAGGGTTAGAGAGAAGAGTACCTTACAAAGCTCCTTGACAACTGAATAAGCCATCCCAGAGAGATACTTCTGGCACTGAATGTGCATCATGCGCGTCTTACCAGAGAAAACGCCGCTGAAATATGGGGCAGGAACGGGCTGGGGCAGAATGGCAAACTCAAATAACAGCAGATACACTGCGGTGGAGCATGGGAACGTGTTCCACCGTAGGAATGTACTGTTATTTCCAATAGTGCAAATCCAATCCGAATAGGGGGTGATGAATTTACATGGAGTACCCGTATTTCAAAGGTCTGGAAGCAGACCGATACAGCTTTTACCGTGTGCCGAAGGCATTGGTCAAGGCTGATCTATTCCAGAAGATGTCCGGGGACGCTAAGCTGCTGTATGCTGTGCTGCTGGATCGTATGAGCCTTTCTATCAAGAACGGCTGGCAGGACAAGCACGGCAACGCCTACATTATCTGCACGATAGAGGAAGTCATGGACTCTATTCATTGTGCCAGACAAAAGGCGGTCAAGCTGCTGGATGAACTGGAACAAGAGTTTCGGCTTATCGAGCGGCGCAGGCAGGGACTTGGCAAACCCAATCTGCTGTATGTGAAAGACCTTTATGCGGGGCTTTCGCAATCAAACTACTGGAAGTATGAAAATCATACTTCCGGCGGTATGAAAAACGAACTTCCGGGAGTTCCAAAATCAAACGGAAGTAATACTGAGAAGATAAATAAGACAGATAATAGTGAAACTGATCTTATCTATCCGGCTGAATTACAGGAAGAAGAACAGTATCGCCGCTATTTCAAGGAAGCTCTGGAACTGGAAATTCTGGAACAGGGCTATCCGGCAGATAAAGCGGTTCTGTATGAGATTTTGGAACTGCTGGTGGAAACCGTCACCAGCAGAAAGAAGTTCCTGCGCATCTGTGGCGAGGAAAAGCCGAAGGAGGTGGTGAAAAGCCGCCTGATGAAGCTGGATTCCTCGCATATCCAGTACATATTGGAGTGCTTAAA
>ERZ1035025.662-NODE-662-length-21217-cov-113.917399_pt1 | contig 21217 bp, 19 predicted proteins | sample MGYA00520619_ERZ1035025 | MGnify/ENA primary metagenome ERZ1035025 (study PRJEB33766, sample SAMN09781742) | gut metagenome | biome: gut microbiome | host: Homo sapiens | place: Madagascar | study: EMG produced TPA metagenomics assembly of the PRJNA485056 data...
CTTCAAGGTTCTGGCTTGTTCGATGAGTACGGCAGCGGTCTTGGACTTATGGCAGTGAATGGTTCTTCCAACGAGGCACAAGAGGCTGCATTTGACAGAGAACTACGCAGAAAGAAAAAGAAGCGCAAAGGCCCGAAACTTTAATCATTGTCAAGGTTGGCTTTCTTATACAATGGAGAAAGCCATCCTTCGATCAAAAACAATTTGTATAACTTCAAAACAGAAAAACAATGGCACAAGAAGACGATTTGAGAGCATTGGGGAAAATTATGGATTTTCTCCGTGCTGTGAGTATCATACTCGCAATTATGAATGTATATTGGTATTGCTACGAGGCAATGCACATTTGGGGAGTGACAATCGGGGTGGTTGACAGAATCCTGATCAACTTCAACCGTACAGGTGGTTTGTTTCATTCCATTCTCTATACCAAGCTGTTTTCGCTTCTGCTCCTGGCACTCTCATGTCTGGGAACCAAGGGCGTGAAAGCGGAAAAGATGAGTTGGAACAGGATTTGGACGGTTCTTGCTGTTGGCTTCTTCTTGTTCTTCCTCAACTGGTGGATATTATTGTTGCCTATATCTAATTTGGGCAATGCCACGCTGTACATATTTACAATGACAGCGGGTTATATCTGCCTGTTGATGGGAGGACTCTGGATGAGCAGACTCTTGAAACACAACCTCATGGAGGATGTGTTCAATAATGAGAACGAGAGTTTCATGCAGGAGACCAAACTCATGGAGAACGAGTATTCCGTCAATCTGCCAACACGATTCTATTACAAGAAGAAATGGCATAGAGGATGGATCAACGTGGTCAATCCGTTCCGAGCGACCATCGTGTTAGGTACACCGGGTAGTGGTAAGTCCTTTGCTGTCGTGAACAACTACATCAAACAGCAGATAGAGAAGGGGTATTCAATGTATATCTATGATTTCAAGTTTTCCGACCTTTCGACGATTGCCTACAACCACATGATGAACCATCAGAATGGATATAAGGTCAAGCCCCAGTTCTATGTCATCAACTTTGACGATCCTCGCAGAAGTCATCGCTGCAATCCTATTCACCCAGATTTTATGAGTGACATTTCCGATGCTTATGAGAGTGCATACACCATCATGCTCAATCTCAACAAGACGTGGGTACAGAAGCAGGGCGACTTCTTCGTGGAGAGTCCGATTATTCTGTTTGCTGCCATCATCTGGTACCTAAGAATCTACAAGGACGGAAAGTATTGCACCTTTCCTCATGCCATCGAACTGCTCAACCGCAGATACGAAGATGTCTTTCCGATACTAACGAGCTATCCCGAACTTGAAAATTATTTATCTCCGTTCATGGATGCCTGGCAAGGTGGGGCGATGGAGCAGTTGGCGGGTCAGATTGCAAGCGCAAAGATTCCGTTGTCACGAATGATCTCACCACAACTCTACTGGGTGATGTCCGCAAGCGAGTTTACACTCGACATCAACAATCCCGAAGAACCGAAGATTCTATGTGTCGGCAACAATCCCGACCGTCAGAACATTTATGGTGCTGCACTCGGCTTGTACAATAGCCGCATCGTGAAACTCATCAACAAGAAGGGACAACTCAAATCATCCGTTATCATTGACGAGTTGCCGACCATCTATTTCAAAGGTTTGGATAACTTGATAGCCACGGCACGAAGCAACAAGGTGGCGGTGTGTTTAGGCTTCCAAGACTTCTCGCAGTTGGTTCGCGATTATGGAGACAAGGAGGCAAAGGTGGTTATCAATACGGTAGGTAACATCTTCAGCGGTCAGGTCGTTGGCGAGACCGCCAAGACTTTATCCGAGCGTTTCGGCAAGGTGCTCCAAAAGCGCCAGTCCATTTCCATCAATCGTCAGGATGTCTCTACATCTATCAATACCCAGATGGACAGTCTCATTCCGCCGAGCAAGATTAGCGGACTCACCCAAGGTATGTTTGTCGGCTCTGTTTCCGACAACTTCACCGAGCGCATAGAGCAGAAGATCTTCCATGCCGAGATTGTCGTTGACACCGACAAGGTAAAGCGAGAAGAAAGCCATTATCAGCCTATCCCCATCATCAACGACTTCAAGGATGCCGATGGCAACGACTGCATGAAGCAAGCTATTCTGGACAATTACAACCAAATCAAGGAGGATGTCAAGCTGATTGTCAAGGACGAGTTAGAGCGTATCGCCAACGATGAGAACTTGAAGCACTTGATACAGAAATAACCAATGGTCATAAAATGAATTTAGGCAGTAACGAATCCTCATCGAATTCCGTTACTGCCTAAAATAAGTAACGCCCCTCAAGTATGCTGCCTTTCGGCAAGCCTGAGGGGCTCATTATCTTTATTTATTGATTTTGAAAGCCTTTCCATTTTGGTGGAATATGCAAATCAAAGTTCGCTTTGTTTAGATGAACGACATCTGGCAACATACTTTGCTTAAAACGAGTCTCATATTGCTTCATCTGTATAGGCTTTCCAGCACCCATTGCAGCCAAATTGCTTGAATACTGATGAGGTGGAAAATATATGAATACCTTATGCTTGGCTTCTGTTGCCAACTCAATAGCAGGAATCATATCACTGTCTGCTGAAACAACAATCTGTATGTCACAGTTGTCTTGATAAGCATCTGCTACAATTTGTGTGGCAATTCTCACATCTGTCTCTTTTTCCTCATGCGTATGGATAATATTACCACATTTGAAGCAAGTAATCTCCTTCTTCAAGTACTTACCTAATATCAATTTGAATTTAGGATTTTCTTTGTTTGCTTGAAAGAAAGCATTCTGCCTCAAACTTTGGTCCATATCATCTGGCTTGGCAGAAAAGTACTTGACCGCAACCAATTCCTGGTTCGGACGCATGAATGACTCAAATAGTTTCACTACATCAAGCCAATAGTACTTCTTCCATTTCGCATTATGTTTCAAGCCAAAATAGAAATTGAAGCCATCAATATAAACAATTACTCGTTGTTTCTGTTGTTCCATTATGTTCGTATATAAAAAATAAGCCACCCCTTAAAGGAGTGGCGAGCCTTAGCTTTTTCCATCTAAGGGTGATATTGTACTGCAAAGATATAGTTTTATTTCTATATTACCAAATGTATAACTAATTATTTATATGCTTTTAACACATTTTCTTGGTCACTATGCTGATTTCGGGCATTTTTATCGTCTCATTCTTTCCAATTCATCATCCTTTCGCATCTTGTCGTTCAACTTCTCCTGCATTCTGTCAAGGAAGTAAGTACGGCTATGGTTCTTGCGTCTTCTGATGTCGGTGTAGAAACGATAGCAGTCCTTGGCTTTGATGCCGAAGAACTGGTACATGGCTTGCGCCAAGTCCTTGAACTTCACATCGCCATCGTTCACGCTTCCCATTACGCAGATGCCATATACCATTTCTACAAGGTCAACGGCATTGCCAGTCCATTTTACTAATGGCTTTGATTCTGATGATACTGGCGGAGAGGCTTCTGAAGTGGATGTGGTCACATGAAGATGATATGTTGCTGCCACATGCTCTTGCATTCTGCGGACAAATGCAATAGCCTTGCGCACATACAAGCCTACGGTTCCCAAACAATCCTTTATATGGGGCATTGACAGATGAAAGTCAAGCTCGGTCTCTGCGTATGACAGTGCAAAGACCGCTTGCTTCACGTTAGTGCTGCATAAATCAACCACAACCTTGATAAACTCACGATATGAGTTCTCCAAAGCGTTACCACCTTTGTTCTTATAACCTGCATTCAGCAAGTTGAAAAAATCAGTCTCTATCAATATATTGTATTCCATGTTTCTGTCTCTTTTATGGGTTTGTACTAATTTGATGTTTCTGTGCGCACATCATTTATCAGTCCAATACCTATGCCATTCCAAGACAGACTAAACAATAGGATGATGATATTTCCTGATAATCAGCAACTTTATCAAGAGAATAAGATTTTCACGAGGGAATTGCAAGCAGAAATAGTGTAAGGAAAACCGGACACTCGTCCAATCTTCCTTACACGGTTCTTATACCGTTACAACTTGTTAGTAGGAATACCATACTCTTTCATACGGGCATAGAATGTAGTATGGCTCATTTCCAACATTTTTGCCGCATCACGCTTGATGCCATTGCATTGCTTCAAAGCCCACAAGATACGCTCTCGATTGATCTTGCGTTCTTGTTCATCAAAGTCCAAAGCCTCTTCTGTCAATGCCGATTGTGACAACTGCAAGTCCTCGACATCTATTATCTCATTCTCGCATAACAGCATAGCTCGCATGATACATGATTTCAACTCACGCACATTACCTGGCCATGTATGGCTTACAAGTGCCCTTTGCGCTTCCTTACTGATACATTTTATTTCTTTGTCCGTATGCCTATCATATAGTTTCAGGAAGAAGTTAGCTAATGGCATAATATCTTCCTTGCAATCCCGCAACCGTGGAATCTCAATAACCGCTTCGTGAAGTCGATAATACAGGTCGCTTCTGAATCGTCCTTCCCGAACTGCCTCTTGCAGATTCTCGTTGGTAGCGGCAATAATGCGCACATCAGCCACTTTATCTTTTGTAGCTCCCAATGGTCGGTAGCTCTTGGATTGCAACACACGCAGCAGCATCGCCTGTACGTCTTTCGGCAGGTTGCCTATCTCGTCCAAGAACAGCGTACCTCCAGCAGCCAATTCAAAGTAACCTTTTCTTGCTGCCTCCGCACTTGTGAATGCCCCTTTCTCATGCCCGAAGAGAGCGGAAACGGCAAGTTCCGCAGAAAGCGTACCGCAATCTACTACCTCAAAAGGTTTGTCGGCTCTTTTGCTTTGAAGATGTATCTTTTCCGCTATATGTTCTTTGCCTGTTCCGTTGTCTCCCAATATCATAACAGCCATGTCGCTTTTGGCAAACAATTCTGCCATTTTGTATATACGGCGAAACTTCTCACTTTTGCGGTAAACAATCTTGTTATTCAACTCTACGAGTCGTTTCTGCTTGTCTATGATTTCTTCCAAACGTTCATAAACTACATCAAGCAACAATTTCTTCGGTATATAGTCTTCCGCTCCCAACTTCATAGTCCTCACGGCACTCATGCTTTCATCGTAAGATGTCATGATGATAAATGGATTCTGGTAGCCGTTACTACGCATCCATTCCAACAGGTCGATACCGTTATCATTCCCCAAGCGCATATCCGAAATGACAACATCCCATTCAGAGGATTCCCTTACAGCTTTCAGACCATCTCTGTAATTGTAGCATAAGATTGTTTTCCATCCCTTCGCCTCCAACTTCTTGCCCAACATATTGCAAAATGTCGGGCTGTCTTCAATGATTATTACTTTCTTCATGCTGTTACCTCCTCTATTTTCTTTTGTGCGGCTTTGATGATTGCCTCACCATGTGCGAAAACATCCTCAACCGCTTGGTTGATAACGTCGTCTGATGATGTAGAATCTTCAATCAGGTCAAAGAGATGGTTCAAAGACTCGTCAGATTGTACCATCATCCACGAGCTTCTTGCGTGGTGAATGGCATCGGACATTTTCTTGCGGTTCTCCTCTTGGGCTGCATTACGGATACTGCCCAATGTGTCAGTCATTTCCTTTACGAAATTCTCCAAAGTCTCTTTTTCATTACCATAGGTCAGCAACATAGAGAAGTCTATTTGTTTTTCTGTTATCTTACCGTTTACACACTTTCTTGCAGTGTTTATTAAATCCTTGTCAGACATCGGCTTGAACAGGCAAGCGACAAATCCTGCATCAAGCAGTTCTTGCTCACTCACATTTGGTGCTGCTGTCATAACGACAACAGGAATGGTCTTGGAGTTACGCACGTTCACCATACGCATCATTTCCAGAATCTCGATACCATTCACTTCAGCCATCTTCAAATCCGTTATCAGCAGATCATAAGATTTTTTGCGCATCATATCCAATAAATCCGTGGCATTATTACAAGTGTCACATACGATGCCGTTTGATGCAAACGCCTCACGGATGGTACTCAGTTGCACATGGCTATCATCAATGGCAATGACAGTAAACGAATCTTGTCGTTTCGTTCTATACAGGATTGGTTCCACATTCTGCTTTTCGGCTGCAGCCATAGGAAGACTAATGGTAAATATACTTCCCAGCCCTTGGTGACTGGACACATCGATTTTCCCTTTCATAAGTGAAACGAGGTTCTTGACAATGGAAAGCCCCAAACCAAATCCCGGTTGGGTGACCGCATTTCCCAATCTTGCAAATTCCTTGAAGATTTGTTTTTGTTGCTTGTCGTCCAATCCTGTTCCCGTATCCTTAACCTTTAGCATGAACACACCATCTTTATAGGTTGTGGACAATACTATCTCACCCTTTTCCGTATATTTGATGGCATTGGAAAGCAGATTGCGTCCTATTGTAAGCACCTTTTCCTTGTCTCCATTGACAACACCATCTGCCTTATTGTTGACGCTCAATTCCAGTTGTTTCTTCGCAGCAAAGGGTTCATACTCCATCTTTAATTGCTCGGCAATGTCCATCATACGGAAAGGGCGTTCCTTGACGGTCGCCTTTCCATTCGCTAATTTGGAGTAAACCAGGAAACTGTCAATCATAGCAGTCAAGCCTTTCGATGTGTCAACAATCAAGTCCGCATATCGTTTGCTTTCATCCGTAGCATCATCAAGTCCGCTAATCTTGCGGGCATAATCCTTGATGGCAGACAAGGGACTGCGCATCTCATGCGTTACTGTCAGCATCACCTTTCTTGTTTCTTCCTTGCTCTTACGTGTTTTGAATGCGAATCGCCATACCAATAGGAATAAGACGAAAAACACCAATATCAACAATCCTATCATCCCTATATAATAATAGGTATAATTGCCTTCCAAGTCTGCGATTTGTCGCTCACGAACTTTGATGCCTTTATCCACATTCTCATCAGCTATACTGATTACTCTTTGCAACTGCTTATTGATACTTTCATTTCTGTTTCCAAGACTATCCAATATCTCCACTACCTTACGGCTTTGCTGGTGATGTTTAGCAACAACCGTTTGGTTTAGGTTGGTGAGCATCTTTTCAGTTTGGGTTAAACGGTTGCCTGTTGTTACTCCATTTTCTTTCTTGCCGAACAATCTGCTGAAGAAACCTCGCTTCTTTGGCTTTGCCTGCTGTGGCATAACTGAAAGTCTTTTGCTTTCATTCTTATTCTGCTCTACAATTCTTGGAACTTCTGCGGTCAGCTTTTCTTGAGTGACATTCAGATCCTGCATGGCATCCTTTATATCCAGAAGGAGCTGTTCCTTTTTTGCAAGAAGATGGCAGATTGTATCAGAATCTTCTTTCGGACAGATACCTGCGATGCCTTGAAGCATACTGTCCACTTCCAATCGAAGCGAATGATACTCATTTACATCTGTTGAGTCCCAATCCGCAACCATTTCACCAAGCAGTGACAATTCTGTTATGTGCAAGTTTAAGTCATGCACATTCTTTCGCCACTGATGCAGTTCTGTATTTCTACATTCTATCTCCTTTCTGTCGCGCCATTCAAATAGGCCGATTACAATGGTACATCCTACGATGACGATGGCTGTCATGATGCCTAAAGCCATCCATCTGCAGATATGCCCGGTCTGTTCTTTGCGTTCCATGTTGTTTACTTTTTACGTTTCTATTACTTCATTATAGCTTTGCACTAACATTTTAATCGGCAAAGATAATGGCAGGAAGCATTAAAGACGAATATTTATATATATTATAACAACTTTTATGTAAGTTCTTGGTAAAAACAGCATATTGTTAGAAATGAGAGTCGTTATCGGACAATAACAATCAACAACAAAGCCAAAAGTTAATAAAGTGTAGGCTGTGAAACTAAATCGAAAAAGGATGGCAAGCGTAGCAATCTTACCATCCTTTATATTTATAGAGAGTTCTTGTGTTTTTCCTATCTACTGTGATAAGGTTTACCTAACTCTTACACCTTTACCATTCAGAACTTCACCTCTAATATCATCAGTTTTGCATAAATACAAGTCGTAGCCAATAGCTGTAATATCGCAATATCTTGGAGGAGTAATGACTTTTCCACTTGGTGACATCAACCCATACCAACCAAGTTCTGCTTCATATTTTTTGCAATTTGCAGTCTTTTGATAAGGTGTTGGTTGGCAGGAGAACAAATAGATACTCAAAAACTATTAATACTTCAATGAAAATAGAAATTGATTTTGATATGGGTTACGAGACGAATATTCCTTGGATTGAGGCAATCTGAGGCTTTGTTGCTAGGCAATTCAAAATGATTCGTTTAAAACGATACGAGTCAGTTTAAGTTAATATAGGTGGATAAGATGAAAAATATCGTAAAAAATAACATAAAATAGCTATTGTTGGCAAAAAAATCACTAACTTTGGAATAAAAAATGTGTTAAGCAATGAACATAAGTAAAAATAAATTATCACATATAATATTCATATTTATCACGTTGGCCTCACTGACTATCGTGATTTCATGTTCGAGTGAAGAAAAAATTGTTGTTCCAAAGGAAGAAAATGAACAAACAGTCATAATGTTTTTCCCTTGGAGTTCAAATTTGTTACCTTATTTTCAACAAAACATAAAAGATTTTTCTAAAAGTATAGAAGAAAGAGGCTCACAAAATACACGAGTCATGGTCTGTTTAGCTACAACGCCAAATACTGCGGATCTCATGGAATTAAAGTATGATAATGGAAGTTGTATCGTTGAGAATATTAGAACTTATGACAATCAAAGATTTACTTCGCAAGAGGGTATTTCTAATATATTGAAGGCTATAAAAGAATATGCGCCTGGAAAGAAATATGGATTAATTATCGGCTGCCATGGAATGGGATGGTTGCCAGTAATTCATACAAAATCCAATGAAACTCAAGAGATATTTCATTATAATGTAAGTAATGGCCCAATGACAAGATATTTCGGTGGATTAACACAGGAATATCAAATAGAAACGTCTGTCTTGGCTCAAGCAATTTTAGAGTCCGGAATTACTATGGAATATATACTATTTGATGACTGCTATATGTCTTCAATCGAGGTTGCATATGATTTAAAAGATGTCACGAAATATTTAATAGCTAGTCCCACTGAAGTAATGGCATATGGATTCCCATATCATGAATGTGGGAAATATCTTATAGGAAATGTTGATTATAAGGGAGTTATTCAAGCATTTTATGAGTTTTATAGTCAATATACATATCCATATGGTACAGCAGCCGTTACGAATTGTCAAGAATTAGAACAATTGGCAAATATTGTGAAAAGAATTAATATCGAAAATCAAAATAATAATATATCAGCAAATAGTATCCAGGTAATGGATGGATATACTCCGGCTATTTTCTTTGATTTTGAAGACTATATTAATAAGATTTGTAATGATATTGTGCTTCTTGATGAATTTTCAAATCAGTTGAGGAAAACAATATTATTCAAATGTCATACTCCACAATACTATTCTGCTTTTAAAGGAATATTGCCCATTAATCATTATTCTGGTATTACTACTTCTGATCCTAGTAGTAATAGACTTTCAAATCCAAAAATATATACACGATGGTATAATGCCACCCATTAATTTGTAAGTAACTAATCAAAATTAAGCGACATGTTTAGAGAAGTTTATACGCAACCCCTTTCCGATATCCGCCAAAGCTCTGTTGGTGGTATAGAAAAGTATGTCAGAAGTTATATAATCTTGTGGTCTTATCCACTTGCCTTTAAGAATACGCCAAAGTGTTTCCGCAATATTCAATTGTGGCGAATATGGAGGCAAGAAAAAGAGGAAAAGTCCTCTTTGCTCCCATAATGGGCGAAGTTCTTTGATCTTCTTGTTTCTATGTACGGAAGCATTGTCAAGGAGAACAAAAGTGTCCATCTCCAAGTTGAACGAAAATTCATCAAGGAAACTGAGGACTTTATCTGCCGTCATCTTTTCGAATGTTGTGAATCCATTGTAACGGTTATCACGGTCAATCATTCCAAAGATATTGAGTCGTGCCACCCTTTGGGAGGGGACATAAACATCCTCCCCTTGCAGTTGCCAACCGTAAGGGACATATCCTTCAGTACAAGTGTGGTTCTCATCTGCATAATAGAGCCTAATACGTCCTTCAGACGCTTTACTTTCAAGTTCTTGCAACTTCTCGACTTTGTATTCATAGAGTTGCGGCGAGGGTACTCCCCTTGGGCGTTTTCTTATTCGCTTATATCTTGCGCCAATGCTGATAAAAAACGTTTGAATGTTGAGTCGCTTGCCTCTTTGCCCGAGGCTTGCTCCCATGCCGCTCTTGCCTTGCTCACGCTCTGTCTGTCTTGCTCTATTGCCCGACGCACAGCTTCCTCGTCCGAACAGTCCATGATAGGTTTTCGACCTCTGTCGGAACGGGTATTCAATCCGTCGATTCCTTCGGACTTGAAACGTTTTACCCAAGCGTTTACGCTCACGTGGCTCATTTCCGTTTGCCCGCCCGCTGCTGCAGAAGACAGTCCGTCTGCTTTCAGTAACACAGCACGACAACGCATGCGGAAGCAGTGCTTTTCGCCTAAGCGAAATCCCTTTTCGAGTGCGAGGCGTTCTGCCTCTGTCAACTCCAATACTTTTGGCTTTCCCATTACATATAAAACGGGAAAAGACAATAAATATTTTATGTAAACTAATTTTGATTACCTACTTACTATATTTTGTTTTACGATGGACAGAAAGTTTATGTTGTGATTTTATCCAAATCATCTGTTATATACAGTTCCACCCAATTACAAATTAGTGCTATATATTTATAGAAACTGTAATTGGGTGGATAAATAGCCGGTGTAAGAGCAACTGAAATCTCTTCAATCATGTTCGCCACCGGTGTCTGCTTCCGACATGTCCGTATCCAGGGCTTGACACAATGCCATTCGCTGTTCACGACCGACATCTTTTCCGTTTACGAAGTTTCTCACTTCATCGGCAATTACGTTGTAATGGAAAAAATCATCGCTCTTGGTCGCATAAAGAACCGGATCTAATTCTATGCCTTGTGCGGATAGCTGTTCAACCACGCCTGTCATTTCGGCTGAAAGTGGTCCGTCAACAGGTCGTACGCTCAACATCCCGTTCATCATTTCCTCCTTTTCATACCGATAATTGATGCCCGGAAACAGTTTTCCCCAGTGGGAGTTGAGCAACATAGTACTCTTCCAGCTTGTCTTGAAACCTCTGCCGAGAGTTTCGCATAACCTTTCCCACTCACCACTTGATATGCGCTCGTTGCCCAGACAGTCGGACAGGTAGTTAATGATATGATAGGAAGCAACGCAGAACTCACTGACGTTGGACCGCCCGTAAAAATAGGTATATTTGTCTTTAGAGGACACCATCATCTTTAATTCGAAAGAAATGTTGCTGTCATCGGGAGCATGGTTTGCCTCGGTATGCCCAATGGCTGGGAATCGGTGATATATACTCGGACTGTATTTGGAGGTTATGTCCTGCCCGTTTTCATCACGACAACCGGTCAGTTCGCAGTAGTTTTCCCAATCCCAAAAACCGGAAAAGTTTTGATGGGCATAGGTGTCAGCGAAGATGTGCAACAGTATTCCGATACGCATCAAATTTTCAGTGGCTTGCGGTGCATGGATGAACTTGTCCTTTGCATCGGTCAGAAGCCCGCATATCAAGTGTCCCAAATCCATTTTTGCCGGAACGACACGCCATGCGGTACGCTCGTCACCAGTTTTAACCTCGTTAAGTTTGGTGTGTGGCGGAATGAAATGGAATGGTATTGTTATATTCCTTTGGTTTTGCTCTAATGCAAGACGCGCCATTTCAAACCAACTGTCGAATCCGGTGGTTACGGGCGTGAACAGCCATTTCCCTTTATACGGTTTTGCCAGATGCCGGGCGAAAGTGGGAACATTATCCAGCACCATCGTTTTATAGATGGTAAAATCATCCACGAACTGTGAATATCTTGCGATAATTTGTGCGCATTCTTCATCAAAGCCGGCATGAATTGCCAGTGTTTTTACTGCGTAATAATGAAAGTTTATATCCATAATCCTTATCCTTTCTTTTTCCATGAAGCCAGTGTGATGTACAAATCGTTGTAGTCGTTGTCCGTGCCGTCTTCCACACAGACACTCATCGTACGCCCCACGATATGGGCATTTCCGTCAATAACACCGTTCATCGACTTGCTGCCATACTGGGGATTGGAAGTGTCATAGATGGTGACTTCAAAACGCAGGTTTCCACCTCCTCCGTAGAAGCAGCCTTTAGTTCCATTGGTAAGATCCTGCAATTCGGTGCTGTGACTCGTTTTCTTGATTGTGGCGTAAACTGTCTTGTCATCTCTCAGTACTACCAAGGCATTGCGTTCTGCCTGCGAACAAACGCTCCACACCATGTAGTCGCCTTTTTGAACATCTTCTACCGGATAAACTTTTTTCTGATCCATGTCGATAAGTTTTTAATTTTTTCCTACTCTGCCGGCTTTTCGGATTCCGCCACCCGGTTTTGCGAGACGGGTGCTCGTTTTTTTTACAGACAGATTATCCGAGTGGATTTTCATCCTGTCCATCGTCACCGCCTCCCTGCGCCGGGTCATCGTCCTTGGTGTCGGGGCTAAGCTCTATCCACTCCAGGTCGTCGCTGTCCACGAGGGCGCGGGTGTAAGTACCGCTGGCAGTCTTCTCACGTTCGGGGATGAACTCCACGCGGACGGCTTTTACCAGCTTTTCGAAGTCGAAGTCATCGAGGTTTGCCACGCCCACGGTGTCAAGCACATAGCGGAAGTAGCCGAGGCCTTTGATGTGGACGCTCTTGCCCTGGCTCATGCGGGTGTGCATCACGTCGGCGATGTCGCCCAGCACGGCTTGCACGTCACTGTTGCCTTATGGAACAGTCCAAGGAGATGAACGTTCACTCTTGCCCCATACCAGCCCATCCTGACATGGCTTTTCAGATTGGCATATTCCCAACTATCCATGCCTAAGACACCTGCGTTGTAAAGCATACCGTCGCTACCCAACCAATAGTTACGTTCTACGCAGCAGTCTTGTGCCGACAAGTTCATTTCTCCACCTATCATCGTGGCATATAGACCCTTGTCGTTTTCCCGTGAAGTGCGGGTGAATATATGTTGCTGAGCAACTTATACTCCTTGCCCAGCTTAGGAGTTAAACAATCTACTTTATTATTCAAATTTATATCTACACGTTATGGACTTAAATTCATACCCAAGGAATTTTTTGCTGACATGTTCATCACTAAGATCATAATCTGTAATAATATCAGCAGTCCAACAATACCTACCTTCGGCTTCGCCATCATTCATAACTTTCTGGTCTTTTGACAAAACCAAATCGATGGACCGGGTTTCACAATAATCAAAGATACCATTATTTCTGACATTACCATATACTTTTGTAAGATTGCCTAAAACTACTTTTTGAAGCCCTGGACAATCTGAAAAAGCATTTTCCCCGATTTCTGTAACATCTGGGAGGACTATGGATTTCAGCATGCCAAAATGCATAAATCCTCTTGAAGGAATCTTCTTACATCCTATCAAAGTAAGGTTTATACTCCCATCCCTTGCATCTTTAAGTCCGATATTTATTGCTTCCAATGTTTCTTCATCCACATCGGGAGCAAGAATGAGATTGATGTAAGTCTTGCCCGCATACAATTCCTTCTTGACGTCTTCCACAATTTGATCGTAAGTGAGATTTTCGTCAGCCAGCGAAACAACAGTAGCATCCAGTGCATAACTCTTAGCATTTTTTGTTTCTTGCGTGAATTTATAAGTTGTCAAAGGAACTTCCCCATATTTCACATCGACTCTGGAATATGGTACAAAAGTACCATATAAATAGGCATTGCCCTTTTCATCAGATGTAAGGGCATATTTTTGATCCCATTTCATATCGCTGCTGCCCGCAGGAGTGTATTGATTGATGTCAACTGTTATTTGCATATTTGGCATAGTTGCAATGCGCAAGCGTGAATAGTTGCGTGTTGCTCCGGAAAAATTTACGGTTATACTCTGACCATTAGGGGTGATATTGGCTTTTCCCTCGATATATTCATCCGTTCCTGCAACCTTGCCTTCTTTCAAAACTAATTCGCCAGCTTCCCATTTGTAGTTAGGGGCATAATATACATGAGGAAAGGTTGGCGCTTCGTCTTCTTTATAAGACAGCTCGCCACTTGCCAATACCCAGCTACTGCCATTATATTTAAAAGCAGCATACTGAGTCCCTAAAGTCTTACTAGTCATCTCCAGAAGCAACTCATCTCCTTCTGCCCATGAAGTCTTGCCAGGATCAGGTGTACCTATAGCACGAGTCTGTGAATCTCCGAATGCAGGAAATTCACCAACAACCAACTGTACGTTGCTCTTGCCTGTTGTTGCGGTTGTTTCTTCTATATCACTTGTGCATGACGCCATTACTATAGTAACGACTGCCAGCATGATGTATTGAAATATCTTTTTCATATTCTTTCCTCCAATTATTTGAGATCATCTTCATTTGTCCAACCTTTCAAATCATCTACACTGATTCTGGTCAGTTTCACTATATCTTTTCCGACATCGAGTTTGTAGGTGTAGCGTTTACCCTCTTCAAAGTCGGTAGGCATCTTCATTTTAGCATTAAAAATATTGTCGCCTATCTTGAATCTCAAGAAGACTTCATCTTTAATGTATGAACCAGGGATAACGATTGCAGAAAACATACCATCGTCATGCTTATAGGCTTTTACCCAAGCAGGATTAGCAGTAGGTGTAATCATGACAAATTGCCCTCGGGCTCGGTCGTCTCTGTTAAAATAAACGCTGGTGTGTTTAGAATACACTTGTGGTTCACTAATATCCATATTAGGATAATCTGCAGTTCCAACATGATATACTATTGTAACCAGCGACATGCGATGCTGCATAGGAATTCTTAAATCGTACCGAGGAACATCGTACCAATATCCAGTTATGAGATCAGCGTTTTTCAATTTATCTTCGCTGCTTTGGTCTGTTTGTAAATCATACTGTAGATTATTTTTCCCAAAATCCGTGTCAGATGGATATACAGCCAAAATAGTATGTTGTTCGTATCCATTTAACCAACGAAAACTTCCTGTACGAGACCAGGTTTCGCCATTAAAAGAAAGAAAAGCCGCATTACCAGGATCAGAATCCGTAAATATACTTACTTTCAGTTTATCTTTATCCTCCCAATTTTCACCGTCTCCCAATGTATTGACACGAGTCTGCATACCTCCAACAGAGAAAGTGGCATTGATTTCCTGCCCTTTCAGCGTAGGAGCCATATCTTCATTTTGCGTACATGCTGTAAAGCCCATAGCCATAAGGCCCATTACCGCATAGGAAATTCTTTGTTTTATCGTCTTCATAATCTTCAGTTTTTTATTGTTAGTGAGTTAGTGAGCGGCCAAGCTCACTAACCCTGTATTTCCTATTTTCAGTACCTTATTATTCTATTTCTGCATCGAGAGATTCATTGTCTGTGCCAATACCCCAACCCGTTATGTTTGCATTTCCTATTACTATACTATTATTTCTAACAGTGATAGTATAAGTATATTTTTTACCACCTTCGAATCCATTTGGTAGGGGTATCTTTGTTGTATAATTGTTAATAGTATTTTCGTTATACAACACACTACAACTAATGGTCAATTCTTTGTTTTCGAACTGTTGCGGGAAGAGTATGAACTTGCAGACCCTGAGATCGGTCAAAAGACCTGTTACTGGTAAGGTTTTTAGGGAAGAAGTCCCTGTGACTTCTGTCGCACCTGTTTTTACATTTATCTTACCCTGTGTCTTTATCTTGTCCAATGTTATACTTTGAAGATTACTCTTGCTGCTCTCAATACCTTCTCCTGCACAGACCGTAAATTCTATCATACTCATCTTGTGCTTAAAGCGATGGTCTTTCTCTGGCAAGGATTCACCCACATTATTCAAGTCAGTGAAATTAACCATTGGAGATGCTTTGCTGGCTGTTGCTCCCGAGGCAAAGAGAAAATCGTTTGCTAATAAGGTATTACTTGGATTGCTGTAATCAATAGTCCAATCATTTTTTAACCAACCATCTTCATCGAATTTGTCATTATTGGGGTCATCAATGTATGGATAATACGCACTGAATGTCTGTTCCGCGTTATCTCTAAAATAAATAGGATTTGCCGAAACGAATTCACCATATCTGTCATATTCATACTTAACATTTGTTCCTTTTGTGTTTCCTGCGGAAGTGACATACACACCGATAGCGTCGCCAGTTGTCCATCTGTCGTTGTCTGCAGTTCCACGGGTTTTGACATTGTTGGAAATATCCGCCTTTACTGTGGCTGCAACAGGACCATTGTTGCCGATACCGTCTTCTTCGTTAGCGCAAGCTGCAAACAGCAATGCTGCGGCAGCAATGTATAAGAATCTAAATTTCTTCATATATCTTGTTATTTAAGAGTTGTTATTGTGCTATATGTTCATTATTGTCTCCTGCCTCTGTCCAAGGCTTAATGCTTCCAGAAATATCTACGGCAGAACGACTCAATTTTACTACTGTATAGTGGTATCTTTTGCCACCCTCAAGTTTTACAGGCATTGTCCATACGAAAGGAGCGTCGTAACCATTCTTGAGGTCAAACTCTATCACTCGGCTTGCTTCTTCTGTAGGGAGCAGGATTGCCTCATACAGCTTGCCAGCTTCGGTAGTTTTCATCGTGATGTCCGCAGGAGTTTCTTCACCAGAGATAGTTCCATCCACAAGATTGAAAGTGGCTTTGGTATTCTGACCTTTCACTGTCACAGTCATTTTCTTAAGGTCTTCTTGCGTGAGACCGTTACCTGGTTGAACCTCCAAAATAAGATTGCTTAACTTATGGAAGAACTTCAAGTCTACCTGTGGCGTAGCTTTGTTGCATCCAGTAGTCTTGGCATACATAAAGTCGATAGCTTCCTGACTTTTTTGGTCTGCGACATTAAGAGCCACCTTGTAGTCATTGACAGTGGTCTGTGGATAGTAAGAATAGAAGTCCACATCTCCATCTATCGGGAAGAAAACAGTCTTACCACCAGAAACAGGTGAAAAGGCTATACTTCCATTTGACTGATAGCAAACATTGTCAACACCCTCTTTGATTACATCCGCAGAGAGTGTCTTGCCTGCTTCTGTCATGAAGATACCGATCCTGTCACCATCAGCCCAAGCTACACCAGCAGCACGGGTGTTTACGTTGATACCACCAGTAAATTGCACGGCTACCTTATCGTTCTGGGTAGAAGGTGCGGTGTCTTCTGTACTGCATGAAACCATTGCACCTGCCAAGAGTGCAAGGGCGAAGAACTTAGTCATCTTTTTCATATTATCAATATTTTAAAAGTTATTATTATATTTCTACTTCATTGTTGAGGTTCGTCCAACCGTTGATGGTAGCTTCCAGATTCATCTTTGGCTGCATTTGGTTGTAGTTGAGTCGCAACTCATACTTTCCTCCAACCTTCATCGCAGGAGCGGTGATGTCATACTCTTGCAAGGTCCCGTTAGGCAGCAAGAGGCGGAGATAAACATGAGAGGCGGGGCTTCCCTGTATGGTCGGCATCAGTCGGATGACTTCTGATTGCAAAGTTGACTCAGTAGCCAAGATAGTAGGCATTTCCACTTCCGTTGGCTTTATGCTCGGCAACCCATAGTCGCCATCACCATTCTTCTGTGTAGGGAACAGACACCAGGCTGCATCTAATGCCTTGCCACTCATCTCTGTACCTTTAGGTACATTCTCTATGATGATGGTCAGTTCGGCAAGCACGCTTTTGACAGGATTTTGCACCACATAGTTGCCTTCCTTGTTGTCTATCCTTACGTCAGCGACTCCGAAATAAGCATTGTCCTTCACATCCTTAGGATTGGTCAAGCCTATCTGGATATTGTTCCAATTAGTCAAAGCCCTGGTCTGGTCAGTGGTGAAGAATGGCTCTATGAGATTGGTAATAGCCAATATCTGATAATGCCCTTCAGGAAGAGCGAAGCGTTGGCTTGCCACCTCCTGCGCACTGCCATAATGTTTTTCCTCTACTAATGAACCGTCATCGGCATTGAATATCCAGAGTTTCACATCCTTCACTTCCGTACCTTGGTCGGCTTCATCTGCCCAAGTGAGCGATACTGACAAGCCACCCTCATCCTCACCGTCATGAACATTATGGTCGCAACTTGCCAACAGGCATGGGACGCATAACAGCACCCATAACCAAATATTAAATCTTCTTTTTGCTTTCATTTTCTATCTTGTTTTATGGGTTACTTATGATTGTCTTTAGTCTCTACTCGGCGAGCCTTATCCGCATCTTGGGTGTCATCGCTACCATTTCCTATGGCAGTAATGCGACTTGCCTCTATGCCATTCTTCACAAGCCAAGTTTTTACGGCTTCTGCACGCTGGCGAGATATACGTTTATTGACAGCCACGCTGCCTTTTGTGTCACACCAACCTGTTACCGTCACCTTCATGTTCGGATTCTCTTTCAATGTTTTGAGAATATCATTCAATTTAGTCTCTTCATTTTGTTGGATGTCGATACTATTGAAGGTGAAATATATGACAGGGAAAGTCACCTTTGCAGATTCTTTTATGCCTTGTTCAACAACTTTTGTTTCTGCCTTATCCACAGTTTCTTTCAGATTGACCTCCTCCGAAGAAGTTGGTTCCTGTTGTAGAACCTCCTTTTGTAGAACTGATGGAGTTTCTGCTACCTTGTTCTTCTTTTTAGAGAGGTTAATCCCTAATCTTACTCCACTTTCCCAAACAAAGTTGTTCTTATGCAGATGTTCTGGCATTCCGTCCATACGTTCGCCAGTAAGACGAGTCAAACCGGAATAGATGCCCAATTTCAGGCATGAGGTCAGTTGATAACCAACCTGCAAGTCTGCACCATAACCCAAATGCCAGTTGGTAGAACCTTTCATCACCTTAGCATCATCGGCTATAGTCTGAATATCAGCCTTGGTCGTTACTGCATATATATGAGGTGAAACAGCCAAATCCCATCGGCTGTTAGCTGTTTGATGGAACAGTCCAAGGAGATGAACGTTCACTCTTGCCCCATATCTGCCCATCCTGACATGGCTTTTCAGATTGGCATACTCCCAACTGTCCATGCCTAAGACACCTGCGTTGTAAAGCACGCCATCGCTACCAAACCAATAGTTACGATCTACGCAACAGTCTTGTGCAGACAAGTTCATTTCTCCATACTTGGCAGATAACTCAGCCGAGAAGATGGAGTTGAAACGATAGCCCCCATATAAGCCAGCAGCCCAACCGAGGTGCGTCTTGTCATGTCCGAAACTTGAGAAAGTAGAGAAACCGAAAGGCATTCCACCCTCAATACCGACGTACCAGCCTTGCGAAATAGTCTTTCCATCTTCTTTTACTTCTGCTCTCGCAAAAGAAAATGGAAGAATAAATGCAAGTATTGCGACCAGCAACCGATTTTTTGTTGTCAAATAATTTGTCATCTCATTCATTTTTTTTACCGTAAAAATAAAGATCTATCTCCAATTACAGGACAAGTATCCACCATAAAGCTAATTCATCCATTCTATCCGAAACTCACTCCAGAAAATACAAGAGGTTTGTTAGGAAGATAAATATGGATGCAAAGAACAAATATATATAAAAGCGTTCCCTCTTGATGAAGTCACGAAAGCTATAGCGAGCCTTCCAATGATTCTCAAGATACATCCTGTACTCATGTATCATGGCATATCCCAAGATAATACCTAATATGAGTACAAACACCCCGATGATGATCAGGGCTAATTCTATCCTTGGCATAGTTTCTATTATTTCTTTCATGTCGCAAATATAGTGAATATCTCCGAAAGAAGGTGTAGTTTTTACCTGTTCAAGTGTCGCATTCATACCAAAAAGGTGTCGCATTCGTAGGAATGCGACACCTTTTTGGCTGTTTTTCGATAAAAATTTTGCTTTTTCTTTGGTATTTTACGAAAAATGATTATGCTGAATTTGTATCATTTTGTGCTACATCTGTAGATTGGAAGTCTCTCCATTCTGTAGGAGAACAGCCTTCTTTTGTCTTGAAGATTCGGTAAAGATGAGTGCGACAAGAGAATCCACACTCGGCTGAAATGATGTCGTTGCTATAATCTGGATATTCCAACATCATCTTTTTTGCAGCGTTGAGACGTATCTCGCTGAGCCATATTCGGAAGTTAGAGTGCAAGCATTGATCGAAAAACAGGCTCAATTCGTTCTTTGATATACAAAGTGTACGAGAAAGCGTCAACATGTTTACATTACAATCCTTATAGCCCAAATCCATACACCATTGGTCAAGACTGTTTTGGATAAAGTCTCTGCGCTCCTCAGACAAATACTGTAAAGGTTTTTTCTCTCCGCTTCGTTGATTTTCCTCTTCTTTATCCAATAGCTCTTCTGTTGGAATATAACTGCTGCCGAGAGCGATAAACGTAAGATTGAAGAACAACAAGGCAAGCAATACGGCTGGACCTACTATATATAATAAGGTGGTAGAAAAAATGGCAACTGGCATAGCGAGAACTGCGAGCCATAGAATGATTACACTTGCACGCGAATATCTTACGTAAGGCAACAAATCCGTTGCAGCCATTGTCTCCAACATATTTTTACGCCTAATCATCTCCTGAATAATCATGTATATGCAATAGAAAACACTTACGCAAAACAGAGTCAGCATCAGATAAAGCCCCTCTCTGATATACAGGCTATGATGAAGACTGATACCCACGCAAAAGACCACAATGATGGCAGCATAAATGCCACTGCACATCAGTATCATCTTTCTGAGGTTAGCACGGGTGGTTTCTATGTTGTAGATTCCCATGGAGATGAGCGAGAAGCAGGGGGTATAGAGGAGGATGTTGATGACCGCCCCCAGATTATCGTGCATAGCACGGAACCCGAAAGTCATCTGCAACACATATTGTATCGCCAGTCCTATCAGGGCAGCAACGATCATCCATCGAGAACGCTCATACCGCTTGTTCTCCCATCTTACATGCAGATGAGAGAGTGCTACGATGAAGGCATTGACGAGCATGAATATGAACTATAATAATAAAAATGAATACGGTTAACGAAATTTAGCATAAA
>ERZ1035025.665-NODE-665-length-21121-cov-13.377433_pt1 | contig 21121 bp, 15 predicted proteins | sample MGYA00520619_ERZ1035025 | MGnify/ENA primary metagenome ERZ1035025 (study PRJEB33766, sample SAMN09781742) | gut metagenome | biome: gut microbiome | host: Homo sapiens | place: Madagascar | study: EMG produced TPA metagenomics assembly of the PRJNA485056 data...
TGATAAACCTCGAAAAGGAGTTATGACCATGGAATTAAAGAAGTTTAAAAAAGTATTGGTTGCAAACCGTGGTGAGATTGCAATCCGAGTTTTCCGAGCTTTAAATGAACTTGGAATTACAACGGTTGGTATCTTTTCCAAAGAAGATCGTTACGCCTTATTCCGTTCCAAAGCTGATGAATCTTATCAGTTGAATCCGGACAAAGGACCAATCGATGCCTATCTTGATATCAATACGATCATTCGTATTGCAAAAGAGAAGAATGTAGATGCAATCCATCCAGGTTATGGATTTTTATCAGAGAATCCTGACTTTGTAGATGCCTGTGAGAAGAATGGAATTACATTTATCGGACCATCTTCAAGTTTAATGCGTAAGATGGGAGATAAGATTTCATCCAAACAGATGGCGATTGAAGCTGACGTTCCAATCATTCCTGGTGTAGACCATGCGGTTCACGGACTAGAAGAAGTGACTAAAATTGCGGACCAGGTTGGATATCCTGTTATGTTAAAGGCTTCCAATGGTGGTGGAGGACGTGGAATGCGTATCGTTCACTCAGCAGAAGAGATGCCAAAGGAATATGCGGAAGCAAGAGATGAATCCAAGAAAGCATTTGGAGACGATCAGATCTTCGTTGAAAAATACTTAAAGAGTCCAAAACATATCGAGGTTCAGATCATTGGTGACCAGTATGGACATGTTGTTCATTTATATGACCGTGACTGTTCTGTACAGAGAAGACATCAGAAGGTCGTAGAATATGCACCAGCATTCAGCGTTCCAGAAGAAGTAAGACAGCAGATCTTTGATGCATCTATCCGTCTTGCAAAACACGTAGGATATAAGAATGCCGGAACATTAGAGTTCTTAGTGGATGCAGATAACAACGCATATTTTATCGAGATGAACCCTCGTGTACAGGTAGAACATACGATTACAGAGATGGTTACAGGAATCGATATCGTACAGACACAGATCCTTGTAGCAGAAGGATATACGTTAGACTCTGAAGAGATCGGTATCGGATCTCAGGATGATGTTAAATGCAACGGATATTCTATCCAGACACGTATCACAACAGAAGATCCAATGAACAACTTCCTGCCAGATACAGGTAAGATCACAGTATACCGTTCCGGAGCTGGTAATGGTATCCGATTAGATGGTGGTAATGCATATGCAGGAGCAGAGATTACACCATATTATGACAGTTTATTAGTAAAAGCAATTTCTCATGACCGTACATTTGGAAGAGCGGTTGACAAATCTATCCGTGTATTAAAAGAGATTCGTATTCGTGGAGTTAAGACAAATATTCCATTCCTGATCAATGTATTAAATCATGAGACATTCCGTGAGGGAAGATGCTATACAACATTTATTGAAGAAACACCAGAATTATTCTTACTTCCAGAGAGCCAGGACAGAGCAACAAAGATCTTGGAATTTTTAGGAAATAAGATGGTAAACGTGCAGAAAGCCGTTCTTGACAAACCAGATTTTGAAGCAAGAACTCTTCCAAAGTATGATACAGAGAAGAAGATTTATGGTTCCAGAGACAAGTTCTTAGAGATGGGAGCCAAAGACTTCACACAGAGCCTGTTAAACGAGAAGAGATTACTGATCACAGATACAACAATGCGTGACGCACAGCAGTCTTTAATGGCAACACGTATGAGAACAAAAGATCTGATCGGAGCATCTGATGCGACAAACGCATTTATGGAGAATGCATTCTCTGTAGAGGCATGGGGTGGAGCTACTTATGATACAGCTTACCGTTTCTTAAAAGAATCTCCATGGAAGAGATTAAAATTATTAAGACAGCATATGCCAAATACATTGATTCAGATGTTACTTCGTGCATCCAATGCCGTAGGATACAGCAACTATCCAGATAATGTTGTTAAGAAATTCATCGATGAAGCATCTCAAAAGGGTGTTGATGTTTTCCGTATCTTCGACAGCTTAAACTGGGTTGAGAATATGAAGATGCCAATTGAGACAGCATTAAAGACAGGTAAGATCGTAGAAGGAACAATCTGCTACACAGGAGATATCACAGATCCAAATGAGACAAAATATACATTAGATTACTATGTAAAGAAAGCCAAAGAATTAGAAAGCTTAGGAGTACATATCTTTACGATCAAAGATATGGCAGGTCTTGTAAAACCATATGCAGCGAAGAAACTTGTAAGTGCATTAAAAGAAGAATTAAATATTCCAGTGAACCTTCATACACATGATTCTACAGGAAATGGTGTCAGCACATTATTAATGGCATCTGAAGCAGGGCTTGATATCGCTGACTGTGCGATCGGTTCTATGAGTTCCATGACAAGTAACCCATGTATGAACTCATTAGTAGAAGCATTAAAAGGAACAGAGCGTGATACAGGACTTAATCCAGATGAGTTAACAGAATTAAGCCAGTACTATGCAAGAATCCGTCCAATCTACAAACAGTTCGAGAGTGGAATGGATGCACCAAATACAGAGATCTACAAATATGAGATTCCAGGTGGACAGTATTCTAACCTGTTAGCTCAGGTCAAAGAAATGGGTGCAGGAGATGACTTTGAAGAGATCAAAGGATTATACAAAGATGCGAACCAGTTACTTGGAAATATCGTGAAAGTAACACCATCATCTAAAGTTGTTGGAGATTTTGCGATCTTTATGTTCAAGAATGGTTTAACAAAAGACAACATCTTAGAAGCAGGTAAAGATTTATCTTACCCAGATTCTGTTGTAGAATATTTTGAAGGTATGATCGGACAGCCAGAAGGTGGATTCCCAGAAGAATTACAGAAGATCGTATTAAAAGATAAGAAACCGATCAGCGTACGTCCAGGAAGTTTATTACCAGATGAAGACTTTGATTACATCGCAAAAGGATTAAAAGAAAACTTCTATACAGAGAATATGGAAGATCCAGATGTCTTAAGCCAGAAGGTATTAAGTTATGCGTTATATCCAAAAGTATATGAAGATTACTGCAGACATTTCGAGGCTTACAATGATGTAACAGGACTTGAAAGCCACGTATACTTCTATGGTTTAAGAAAAGGTGAAGAAACAACACTGAAATTAGATGAAGGTAAATATCTGATCATCAAGTTTATCGATATGACAGAGCCAGATGAAGATGGATATCGTCTGTTAGACTTTGAAGTTAACGGATCTATCCGTGAGATCAGAGTCCTTGATAAGAACTTAGAGGTTAAGACAGACGGAAGAGTCAAAGCAGATAAATCTAATCCAGCACATCTTGGATCAACAATTCCAGGAACTGTTGGAAAAGTCCTTGTCAACGAAGGTGATGAAGTCACAGTGAATATGCCGCTGATGACAGTCGAAGCTATGAAGATGGAAACAACAGTTGTTTCTAAAGTCAATGGTAAGGTTGATAAGATCTATGTCAAAGAAGGAGAACAGGTAAATCAGGAAGATCTGTTAATTTCTTTTGAGATTGATGAATAGAAATTGAATTAGATTTCATACTAAAGAAGGAAGTGAAAAACACTTCCTTCTTTTTTTGAGCGAAAAATAGAAAGGTGAAATGTAGTATGAAAGATAATGAGACAAAAGAGATTGAGAAATTCGGGCAGTTACAGGAAAATGGTATTTTTATCATGACGATCATCGGAGAGATTGAGGGACATCAATTATCAGCACAAAATGCAAAGACAACAAAGTACGAACATATGATACCAATCCTTGCAAAGGCAGAACAGGATGAGAACATCAAAGGAATTCTGATTTTGATCAATACGATCGGTGGGGATGTGGAATGTGGACTTGCGATCGCAGAGTTAATTGCTTCTCTAAGTAAACCAACCGTATCACTGGTTCTTGGAGGAAGCCACTCGATCGGTGTACCGCTTGCTGTGGCAGCAGATTATTCATTTATTGTGAAAAGTGCAACAATGATGATCCATCCAGTGCGAAGTTCTGGAACATTTATCGGGGTGATTCAAAGTTACCGTAATATTGAAAAGATTCAGGATCGTATTACAACATTTATCAGTGATCATAGTGGGATGAAAAAAGAGAGGGTGGAAGAATTAATGCTCCATATAGGGCAGCAAGTGAAGGATGCAGGCACGATTCTTTCAGGAGAAAAAGCAGTTGTGGAAGGTTTGATCAATGAAATGGGAGGGATCAAAGATGCAGCTGCTAAACTCATGGAACTCATGAAATAAATAAAAAATAAACAGATAATTTAAACAAAAAACAGATAATGTCTTTATGATTTTCCCATTTTGGTGTATGATAAGAATAATAAGTATGTTAAAAAAAACACAAACTATGTCGAAACATCATAAAGGAGGGAACATCATGAGAGGAATTGAGACACCAGTTCGAAACGTACGCAGAAGGATCTTTAAAGAAATTGCACGATTTGGTTATGAACAAAGAGATTTGCAGGATCTTGAAGATCTGCCATATGAGATCATACCTGGAGAAGTTGCAAAGTATCGAGACAGTATTTACCGGGAACGGGCGATCGTAGGGGAGAGGTTGAGACTTGCGATGGGGATGTCGTTAAATCCAGCAGATAAACCAACAAGAATAACCAAGGGAATCGATGAAAGTAATATCTCAGAGAAGTATTATGAGCCGCCACTACTTCAGGTAATTCCGTCAGCATGTAATGAGTGTAAGGAAAAAGCATTTATTGTAGGAGAACAGTGCCAGGGCTGTATGGCACACCCATGTATGGAAGTCTGTCCAAAGAAAGCGATCAGTTTTAAAGATGGATATTCTTACATTGATCAGGAAAAGTGTATTAAGTGCGGACAATGTAAGAAAGTCTGTCCATATGGTGCGATTTATGAGAGAAGACGTCCATGTGCAAATGCTTGTGGAGTTGGGGCAATCGAAACGGATTATGCCGGCAGGGCAAAGATTAATCCAGACAAATGTGTTTCATGTGGAATGTGCATGGTAAACTGTCCATTTGGAGCGATTGCTGATAAATCACAGATTTATCAGTTGATCAAAGCGATGAATGAAGGTGCAGAAGTGATCGCAATTCTGGCACCAGCATTTGTTGGACAGTTTGGACCGAAAGCGACACCAAATAAGATCAAGGCAGCACTTCTTGATATTGGGTTTGCTGATGTATGGGAAGTTGCAGTTGGTGCTGATGCAGGTGCATTGGAAGAAGCAAAGCATTATGTACACAGTGTGGCAACCGGAGAATTACCATTTTTGCTGACTTCATGTTGTCCGTCATGGTCTATGCTTGGAAAGAAATATTTCCCAGAGGTGATCGATGAAATTTCCAATGCACTAACCCCGATGGTGGCAACAGCAAGGGCAGCAAGAATTACGTCCCCGGATGCGAAGATTGTCTTTGTGGGTCCATGTGTTGCCAAGAAGTTAGAAGCATCCAGACGAACGGTACGAAGTGAAGTCGATTTTGTGATCACATTTGAAGAACTGGCGGGAATGTTTGAAGCGAAAGAAATTGATTTTAATACGTATGAGAAAGAAGCAGAGCTAAATGACGCATTCGGAGCAGGTCGTGGATATGCAGTTGCAAGTGGAGTAGCTGGAGCGATCAAGGCATGTATTGATGAATATTATCCAGGAACAGAAGTAAAGATTGATCATGTGGAAGGTCTTTCCGAGTGTAAGAAGATGCTTTTACAGGCAAAAGCAGGAAAGAAAAAAGGCTATCTGATCGAAGGAATGGGATGTCCGGGTGGATGTGTTGCAGGGGCTGGAACCAATATACCGGTTGTAAAAGCACAGGTTCAGGTTAAGAAATTTGTAAAAGAAGCGGAAAGTTTTGTTCCTCCAGAGACTGCACAATATTAGAAATTGAAAGAAAAAGGGAAATGTATGGAAGATAAATACATTTCCTTTTTCTTTGGTGGGACTTGCGTATTTTGATATTTAATTGTAAAATAAGAAAATACGCAGATTATGTATACAAAATGTATACGATAAGAGAGGTAACAATTTCTATGGCAGCAAAGAAAACAAGAAAGAGAAAGACATCGTCTGCAAAGAAACGGACAAGAACAAGAAATAAGGATTTTGAGCCGTTTTATAAAGAAATTGCAGTTTTGGTGGTGTTTGCTCTTTTCATTTTTTTATTTTTAAGCAATTTTGGAATATGCGGATACATAGGTAACAGCATTAGCAGATTTTTCTTTGGGGCATTTGGAACGACATATTATATTGTTCCAGTTGCAGCATTTTTGCTGGCAATTCTTTTGATTTCAAATGATTACAGCAGTCTTGCGGTTAAGAAGACCTGTTTTGCAATATTACTTTTGTGCATGATATCCACGATTTTCCAGATGATATTTAATATAGAAGTAAGAGATGCAACTTCTGCATTTTTGTTTAGTGGAAGGACCCATCGTGGAGGTGGATTTTTAGGTGCATTGATCTGTTCCTTCTTTTATAAAGAACTTGGTGGTGCGGGAAGTGTCCTGATCGTTTTATTAATATCTGTGATTTCCCTGATTCTTGTCACAGAACGATCATTGCTAAGTTTCTTAAGAAAAGCAGTGGATTTCTTTATGATAGAAGATGATGAAAATGAAAGACCAGTAAGGAAGAAACAAAAAGTAAAAGAAAAGAAACGGGAAGAGAAAGAACGATCACCAAAGAAGAAACGTTCTTTAAATATTCCGGATTTAAGGTCGGGAAGACCAAAACCATCTGAGGCATCGCCAATGCCGAAGATGGAAGAAGAACCAGTAAAACAACCAGTTCAGATGCAAAAAGACTTTGATGATCTGATCATACAGGAGGAACCAGAGGATGTAAAAGAGCTTTTTGAACCAGAGCCGCCAAAGACATCCAAAAGATCTCTTGTGAATAAAGAAAAAGAGAACAAGTCCGGGCCAGTAGAGATCCTTCCTCAGACAAGGACCAAAGAGGGAGATTATAAGTTCCCGCCAGTTACATTATTGGAAAAAGGCAAGAAAGCAGCAGGAAATAATAAAGAAGAACTCAGACAGACTGCACAAAAACTACAAAAAACATTGGAAGATTTCGGAGTTCATGTTACAATTACCAATATTAGCTGTGGACCATCGGTTACACAGTTTGAATTACATCCTGAACAGGGTGTGAAAGTCAGCAAGATCGTGAATCTTGCGGATGATATCAAGTTAAATCTTGCAGCGGCAGATATTCGAATTGAGGCACCAATCCCTGGTAAGTCGGCAATCGGAATCGAAGTTCCGAATAAGACAAACCAGATGGTAATGTTTAGAGACTTGATCGAGAATCAGGAATTTGTACAGGCCAGATCGAAGATCGCATTTGCAGTAGGTAAGAATCTTGCAGGGCAGGTGATCGTATCAGATATTGCCAAGATGCCGCATTTATTGATCGCAGGGGCAACCGGTTCTGGTAAATCAGTTTGTATCAATACACTGATCATGAGTATTTTATATAAGGCAACACCAGATGAAGTGAAACTAATCATGATCGATCCAAAGGTGGTAGAATTAAGTGCATATCAGGGAATTCCACACTTATTGATTCCGGTCGTTACCGATCCGAAACAGGCATCCAGTGCTCTAAACTGGGCTGTGATGGAGATGGGAGAGCGATACAAGAAGTTTGCAGAAGTCAATGTAAGAAATTTAACTGGATATAATGAGAAAGTGGAAGAATCCATTAAAAATGGTATGGAAGGGGAAGACTTCAAGAAACTTCCACAGATCGTTATCATTGTAGATGAGCTTGCAGATCTTATGATGGTTGCACCAGGTGAGGTAGAAGATGCGATCGTGCGTCTGTCACAGCTTGCCAGAGCAGCAGGAATCCATCTGGTCATTGCGACACAAAGACCATCGGTCAATGTCATCACTGGACTGATCAAGGCAAATGTACCTTCAAGAATCGCATTTTCGGTATCATCGGGAGTCGATTCAAGGACGATCATCGATATGAATGGTGCTGAGAAGTTATTAGGAAAGGGTGATATGTTATTTTATCCATCTGGATATCAAAAGCCAATCCGTGTACAAGGAGCATTTATCAGTGATGAAGAAGTCGGCAAGGTCGTAGAATTCTTAAAAGAAGAAAACAACGTTGAAGACAGCTATGGTACAGACATTCAGGAAAAGATTCAGACAGCTGCAGTCAAAGCAGCGACATCGCAGGAGAGAGATGAATATTTTGAGAAAGCAGCAGAGTTTATCATCGATAAAGACAAGGCTTCGATCGCAAGCCTTCAAAGAGTCTTCAAGATCGGCTTTAACCGTGCCGCAAGACTGATGGATCAGTTATGTGAAGCGGGAATCGTCGGAGAAGAAGAAGGAACCAAACCAAGAAAAGTTCTTATGAGTGAGGAACAATTTGAGCAATACAAAGAAGATTATCTATAGAAAGGAAACCATTATGAAAACAGATATTGAAATCGCACAGGAAGCAGAATTATTACCGATCAAAGAAGTTGCAGCAAATATTGGGATCAAAGAAGATGACCTTGAATTATATGGAAAATACAAGGCTAAATTTGATTCACATTTCATGGATGAAGTTAAGAATAACGAAGATGGAAAACTGGTTCTTGTAACAGCGATCAACCCAACTCCAGCAGGAGAAGGAAAGACAACAACAAGTGTCGGAGTATCTCAGGCATTAAACAAACTTGGAAAGAAAACAATCTGCGCTCTTCGAGAGCCATCTCTTGGACCTTGTTTTGGTATCAAAGGTGGGGCAGCAGGTGGTGGATATGCACAGGTTGTACCAATGGAAGATTTAAACCTTCATTTCACAGGAGATTTCCATGCGATCACATCTGCGAATAACTTATTAGCAGCAATGCTTGATAACCACATTCAGCAGGGAAATAAATTAAATATCGACACAAGAGATGTTGTATGGAAGAGATGTATTGACATGAATGATCGTGCATTAAGAAATACAGTCATCGGACTTGGACGCCGTGTGGATGGTGTTGTCCGTGAAGATCATTTCGTGATCACAGTAGCATCTGAGATCATGGCAATTCTTTGTCTTGCAAATGATATGGCTGACTTAAAAGAACGTTTAGGAAAGATCATTGTTGCATATAATATGGATCGTGAACCAGTTACAGCCAAAGATTTAAATGCAGTTGGAGCTATGGCAGCTTTATTAAAAGATGCGATTAAACCAAATATGATCCAGACATTAGAGCATACACCAGCATTTGTACATGGTGGACCATTTGCGAATATCGCACATGGATGTAACAGTGTACAGGCTACAAAATTAGCATTAAAATTAGCGGATATCGCGATTACAGAAGCAGGATTTGGTGCTGACCTTGGTGCAGAGAAATTCATGGATATCAAGTGTCAGATGGCAGATCTTCATCCAGATGCAGTCGTATTAGTAGCAACAGTACGTGCTTTAAAATACAATGGCGGTGTTGCGAAAGATAATCTTGCAGAAGAAAATATCGATGCATTAAGCAAAGGTATCGTAAACCTTGAGAAACATATCGAGAACTTAAAATTATTTGGAGTTCCAGTTGTTGTAACATTAAACCAGTTTGCAACAGATACAGAAGCAGAACTTACATTTATCAAGAACTTCTGTGAAGAAAGAGACTGCGATTTTGCATTATCTCAGGTATGGGAAAAAGGTGGAGAAGGTGGAATGGAACTTGCCAAAGCAATCATTCGTACATTAGAGAACAAAGAAAGCCATTACAAACCATTATATACATACGAAGATACAACAATCGAAGAAAAGATTGAAACGATCGCAACGAAGATTTATGGAGCTGACAAAGTTGTATATACAGCAGCTGCAGCACGTCAGAAGAAGAGACTGACTGAACTTGGATATGGAAATCTTCCAATCTGTATGGCAAAGAACCAGTACTCTTTATCTGATGATCCTAAGAAACTTGGACGTCCAGAAGGATTTGACATTACGATCCGTGAGATCTATGTCAATGCTGGAGCAGGATTCTTAGTAGCATTAACAGGTGATGTTATGACAATGCCAGGACTTCCAAAGAGACCAGCAGCAGAAGGAATTGATGTAGATGACAACGGTGTTATCACAGGATTATTCTAAAAACGCAATATAAAATAATATACTTAAAAGAAATGACGAGGAAATACGATGCAGATTATTGATGGAAAGAAGATCTCTCAGGAGATCAAAGATGAAGTAAAAGAAGAAGTAGCACAGTTAAAAGCAGAAGGAAAAGATATTGCACTTGCAGTAGTACAGGTAGGAGCAGATCCTGCATCAAGCGTTTATGTTCGCAACAAAAAACGTGCATGTGAATATGTAGGAATCGAATCTGTAAGCTATGAACTTCCAGAAGACACAACACAGGAAGAATTAATGGCGATCGTTGACAAATGTAACAAAGATCCTAAGATCAACGGAATCTTAGTACAGCTTCCACTTCCAAAACATTTAGATGAAGATGAAGTGTTATTAGCGATCGATCCTAAGAAAGACGTTGACGGTTTCCATCCAGTCAGTGTTGGAAATATGGTAATCGGAGAAAAAGGATTTTTACCATGTACACCAGCTGGAGTGATCCAGTTATTAAAACGTTCTGGTGTTGAAATTGATGGAAAAGAATGTGTAGTAGTTGGAAGAAGTAACATTGTAGGAAAACCTATGGCAATGTTATTATTACGCGAGAATGGAACAGTTACAGTCTGCCATTCTCATACAAAAGATTTAAAAGAAGTCTGCAAACGTGCAGATATCTTAGTTGTAGCAATTGGTAAACCGAAATTTATTGATGATTCTTATGTAAAAGACGGTGCTGTTGTCATTGACGTTGGAATCCATAGAAATGAAAATAACAAACTTTGCGGTGACGTTGACTATGATAAAGTTGCACCAAAGACAACTGCGATCACACCAGTTCCAGGAGGAGTTGGACCAATGACGATCGCAATGTTAATGAAAAACTGCGTAGAATCTAAGAAACTATTTGGAGAGTAAAGAGAAATGAAGATATTATTTATTTCGCTTGGATGTGATAAAAACTTAGTAGACAGTGAAGTGATGCTTGGACTTTTAACCAAGCATGGCTACACTTTGACAGATGATGAGACACAGGCAGATGTAATTGTCATTAATACATGCTGTTTTATTCATGATGCCAAAGAAGAAAGTATTAATACGATCTTGGAGATGGCACAGTATAAAGAACAGAATTTAAAGGCATTAGTTGTTGCAGGGTGTCTTGCAGAACGTTACAAAGATGAAATCTTAAAAGAAATTCCAGAGATCGATGCAGTTCTTGGAACAACAAGTTATGATTCTATTGTAGAAGCAGTTGATACAGCCTTAGCAGAGAATGCCGGAGAGCATTTTGAACATTATGAAAGTATTGACTATCTTCCAGATAACTCTAAAGTAGAGCGTGTCGTAACAACAGGAAATCACATGGCATATTTAAAGATTGCCGAAGGATGTGATAAACGATGCAGTTATTGTATCATTCCGAAGATTCGTGGACATTTCCGAAGCGTTCCAATGGAAGAACTGTTGAATGAAGCAAAACGTCTGGCATCGGAAGGTGTGAAAGAGTTAGTTCTGGTAGCCCAGGAGACAACTCTTTATGGAAAAGACCTGACAGGAGAAAAACAGCTTCCATTATTACTTCATGAACTTTGCAAGATTGAAGGAATTGAATGGATTCGTCTGTTATACTGTTACCCAGAAGAGATCACAGATGAACTGATTGAAGCGATCAAGACAGAAGAGAAAGTCTGCAATTACATTGATATGCCAATCCAGCACAGTGAGAACCGTATTTTACAGAGAATGGGAAGAAGAACATCAAGAGAAGATCTTGTTGCTGTGATCAAGAAGCTTCGTAAAGAGATTCCAGACATTACGATCCGTACAACACTGATCACAGGATTCCCGGGAGAGAGTGAAGAAGATCACGAAGGATTAATGAATTTCGTAGAAGAATGTAAATTTGACCGTTTAGGAGTGTTTACTTATTCACCAGAAGAAGACACACTGGCAGCAACTTTTGAAGATCAGATTGATGAAGAAGTGAAGGAAGAACGAAGAGATGAACTGATGAGTCTTCAGCAGGAGATTTCCTATGAACATACCCAGCAGTTAGTCGGTAAAACGATCAAAGTCATGGTAGAAGGATATTTATATGAAGATAACATCTATGTTGGACGTTCTTATATGGATGCACCAAAGGTAGATGGATGTGTTTTTATAAATTCTCCAGAAGAACTAATGACAGGAGACTTTGTTTATGTTAAAATTACCCAGGGTAGAGAATATGATGTGATAGGAGAAGTAGATTATGAATTTACCAAATAAGTTAACAATTTTAAGAACACTTATGATTCCGGTATTCTTATTTTTCTTGCTGACAGATTATGCAGGGGATTATAGCAAATGGATCGCAGTCGTAGTGTTTATTCTTGCAAGTATTACGGACTTCTTAGACGGACATATCGCCAGAAAGTATAATCTGGTAACAAATTTTGGAAAATTTATGGACCCATTGGCAGACAAGTTATTAGTATGTTCTGCAATGATCGCATTAGTTGGAATGCATCGTTTATCATCCATTGTAGCAATTATCATTATTGCCAGAGAGTTTATCATCAGCGGATTCCGTCTGATCGCTTCTGATAATGGAATCGTCATTGCAGCCAGCTACTGGGGAAAATTTAAAACAAACTTCCAGATGTTTATGATCATTATGCTGGTCATTGATCTTGGAACAAGCACAGCAGTTATGATCGAGAATATTCTGATCATTATTGCAACAGCCTTAACGATTATTTCTTTAATTGATTATTTAGCAAAGAATAAACAAGTATTATCCGAAGGAAATTAAGGAAAGAAAGGAACAATATTATGACAGCAGAAATTATTTGCGTAGGAACAGAGATTTTATTAGGAAACATCGTGAATACCAATGCTGCCTACTTATCAGAACGCTTAGCCTCATTGGGGATAAGCGTTTTTTTTGAGACAACAGTAGGCGATAATCCCAAACGACTGGAATCAGTGATCAGACAAGGTCTTGAAAGATCAGATATCCTGATCTTGTCTGGTGGTCTGGGTCCGACAAAAGATGACCTGACAAAAGAAATTGCAGCAAAAGCATGTGGACAGGAACTTGTAGAAGATGAGGAAGCATTAAGACGATTAAAAGAATATTTTGCAAAGAGTCATAGAAGCATGACAGAAAACAATTTAAAACAGGCATTGGTTCCAGAAGACTGTACTGTTTTATATAACGAAAATGGAACAGCACCTGGAATGGTAATCCATGCCAAAGAAGGAAAGAAAGTAATTCTGCTTCCTGGACCTCCAGGTGAATTATTACCAATGTTCCATGCTCAGGTGGAACCAATCTTAAAAAAATTGAGTTCTCAGGTGTTATATTCTGATGTTGTAAAGATTGACTGTATGGGAGAAAGTCGTGTTGCTTCAGAGATTGAAGATTTGATCGAAGAACAGACCAATCCTACGATCGCACCATATGCGAAGCTTGGCGAAGTACATCTTCGTGTTACAGCAAAAGCAGAAAGCGAAGAAGAAGCTGAGAATCTTGTTGCACCAGTTACAGAAGAATTATATCAAAGATTTGGAAATAAGATCTTTACAACAAGAGAAGATGAGACTTTGGAAGATGTGGTAGTAGGTATGTTAAGCAAACATCATTATACGATCGCAGCAGCAGAATCCTGTACAGCAGGAATGTTTACAGCGAGGCTGGTTAATGTTGCAGGAGCTTCCGATGTTTTAAATGAAAGTTTTATCACATATGCAAATGAAGCAAAGATGAAATATCTTGGGGTTAAAGAAGAAACATTAAACACTGTTGGAGCAGTTTCAGAAGATACTGCAAGGCAGATGGCAGAAGGAGTTTCGAAACAGGCAGGATCTAACGTAGGTGTCGGAATCACTGGGCTTGCAGGACCAGGAGGTGAAACACCAGAGAAGAAGGCTGGGCTTGTATACATTGGTGTCAGCGTTAATGGAAGGACGAAAGTAAACAAATACCAGTTGAATGGAAACAGACAGAAAGTCAGAGAAACAGCAGTATGCCGTGCAATGACCATGGTAAGACTGGCACTTGTCGAAGAATTTTCAAAAGAATCTTAGATAAAATAAAAATCGAACAAATATTCGTTCGAACACTTGTTTTTTAGTGTAAGGATATGCTATACTCTAAACAGGAATTCAAAAGATAGAAGAATATAAGATAAATATTTGAAATTAAAGGAGAATAACATATATGAAACAGGAAGAGAAATTAAAGGCATTAGATGCCGCATTAGTCAAGATTGAGAAAGACTATGGTAAGGGATCTGTTATGAAGCTTGGAGACTATCAGGCAGACCGTACGATCGAGGTGACACCAACAGGGTCGATCAGTCTTGATATTGCATTAGGAGTTGGTGGAGTTCCAAGAGGACGTATCATTGAGATCTATGGGCCGGAATCCAGTGGTAAGACAACTGTAGCACTTCATATGGTAGCAGAAGTCCAGAAGAGAGGCGGAATTGCAGGATTTATCGATGCAGAGCATGCACTTGATCCAGTATATGCGAAGAATATCGGAGTTGATATCGATAACCTCTATATTTCACAGCCAGATACAGGAGAACAGGGACTTGAGATCACAGAGACCATGGTAAGATCTGGTGCGATCGACATTATCATTGTCGATTCTGTAGCTGCATTAGTACCAAAGGCAGAGATTGATGGAGATATGGGTGATTCTCATGTAGGTCTTCAGGCAAGATTGATGTCACAGGCACTTCGTAAGTTAACAGGTGTGGTAAGCAAGTTTAATTGTACCGTTATCTTTATCAACCAGTTACGTGAGAAGGTTGGAGTGATGTTTGGTAATCCAGAGACTACAACTGGTGGACGTGCGCTGAAGTTCTATTCATCCATCCGCTTAGATGTCAGAAGAACAGAGACATTAAAGCAGGCAGGAGAGATGATCGGTAACAGAACAAGAATCAAGGTTGTGAAGAATAAAGTAGCGCCTCCATTTAAGCAGGCAGAGTTTGATATCATGTTTGGTAAAGGAATTTCTAAGTATGGAGATATCTTAGATCTGGCAGCAGATGCAGACATTATTCATAAGAGTGGTGCATGGTATGCATACAATGGAGAGAAGATCGGACAGGGAAGAGAGAACAGTAAGAAGTATTTAGAAGATCATCCAGATATTGCAGAGACAGTCGAACATGCAATCCGTGTTCATTATGGGTTATTAGAGGATGACACTGAGAATGTCGATAACGATCCTAAGGCAGAGACTCAGATTTCTGAAGAAGAATAATGGTTATTACCAAACTAGATAAAGTGGGAACAAAGCAGGTCAGGCTTTTCTTCGATGAAGAAAAGTACTGCCTGCTTTACTATAATGAGGTAAGACGATTAGGATTTCATGAACAAGACGAGATTGGACAGGAAGAGTTTGAAGAATTGAACAAATTACTGTTACATCGAGCAAAGTTAAAGGCTATGTCATTGTTAAAATATCAGGATCGAACAAAGAAAGAATTAAAAGATCGTCTTACAAGAGCAGAGTTCCCAGAGTTTATCACAGAAGATGCAATTGCATATGTAGAGTCTTTTGGGTATATCAATGATGAAGAATACGTGCGGCGTTATATGGAATATAAGGCAGGAAACAAGAGCAGGATTCAGATAAAGATGGATCTTAGGAAAAAAGGAATTAATGGAGAGCTTCTAGAACGTATTTTTGATGAATACGAGTATGAAGAAGATGAGATTTTAGAAGAACAAGTGGAGAAAAGAATTCGTCAAAAAGGAACAGTTACGAAAGATAATTTTCAGAAATATTACGGCTATTTTGCGAGAAAAGGATTTAATAGCGGTAAGATATTAGATTTATTACGTAAATATTGTGAAGATTAAATAAAATAGAGTAAAAATCTTAAAAAAATATAAAGAATCCATCATTTTGTTGCATATTGACAGATAAAGCTATATAATCTGAATCAAAGGGTGTAATAAAACTGTTAATGACGATATCTGACAGGGAAGATAAGTTCAGATATAGTCCCTATATAAGGAGTATCATTTATATGAGAAAGAAATCACATATTTCACTGGCAGGACAGATTATGGATTCTATGGAGCTTGATAATGTATTCGATTACAGATTACCATTTTATGTAGGAAGTATCTGGCCAGACTGCAGACCTTCTTTTGTGACGACACCTCATAAGTTTGATATTACATTTGATGATATTGAACACAAGATTTCAAAATTTATTGCCAATTATGACAAAGACCAAGGGATGAACATGAGACGTTGTGCACGACTTGGTGTGATCATTCATTATATCGCTGATTATTTTACATTTCCACATAATAACCATTATCCAGGGAATGTAAAGGATCATTGTTTTTATGAACGTGACTTAAAGCATGGAATGAAAGCTTTTCTTAAGACAGAAGAAGCTGCACAGATTAAAGAACATGTAGCAGCATATGATTCAGTAGAAGAACTGACATCCTATATCAGAAGTATTCATAATTCTTATATGAAGCTTGCACATACGGTGGAAGAAGATATTAGATATATTGTACATGCATGTACAACAGTAGTGAAGAGTGTATTGAATATGGTAAGTTATGCGGTAAGTACAAGTGTAATGAATATTCAGTATGTATAATCTGCAACCAGAAGGAATGAACAAAGAGCAGAAGCAGGAGAGTTCTTGTTTTTGCTCTTTTCTTAGTTTTATAAAAAGAAATCGGCTAAAAGGATTTTTTTGCTGTTGATGCAAATATGATGCAAGAAGATGCTAATATAAAATATAGTTTTGGGCAGCAATTATTAAAACGATAAGGAAACAAAACAATAAGGAAGATAAACAATAAGGAGAGAGTCAATATGGTAGACATCATGGTCGTAGAAGATGAAAAACCAATTTCAAATCTGATCGCATTAAGCCTGAAGAAGGCAGGGTATCATTGCGAATGTGCTTATGATGGGCTGGAAGCACTTGATATGCTTGATAAACATTATCCGGATTTGATCTTACTTGATATCATGCTGCCCGGAGCTGATGGATTTGAAATTTTAGAATATGTAAAACCATTGGAGATACCAGTGATTTTTTTGACAGCCAAAGGAGAGTTGTCAAACAGAGTCAGTGGGTTAAGGCTGGGAGCAGAAGATTATATAGTCAAACCATTTGAAATTATGGAATTACTTGCAAGAATCGAAGTGGTTTTAAGACGCTACAAGAAATTAGATCGAATGATAAAGATTTTGGGATTAGAAATTGACACAGATTCAAGGATTGTGACAAAAAATAATATCCCGATTAATATGACGAAAAAAGAATACGATATCTTGTTGTTATTTGCAAGAAATCCAGGAAATGTTTTGTGCCGTGAAACAATCTATGAGCGTGTCTGGGGTGGAGATTATATTCCAGGCAGCAGAACGGTTGATCTGCATGTACAGAGAGTGCGAAAAAAGGCAGAATGGGAAGATTATCTGATTTCTGTTCCGAAGATGGGGTATCGACTGGAGGTACCAAAGTGAAATTTCGATGGAAATTGGTGATTTTTACAATGTTGATCGTCTCTTTTTCTTTTGGATTTGGAGGAATGCTGCTGATTCAATATTCATATGATGCAACATTAAAACAGGAAAAGAAAGCTGCGAGGAATTCCTATGAGATGGTCTTAAGGATGTTAAAAGAGATCGATGAAATGGATGATACATACCAGAATCAGACATTTGCCAGTGTGCTAAAGCGATTGAGCAATCAGCGAATGCTGGGAGACAGCTCTGTTCGATTATTAAAAAAGAAAGATGGAACTGTGCAGTGGAAACAACCGCTATATTGTAATCGTAAGAATGAAAATTTTAGAGAAAGCAATGGATTTTCAACAAAAAAGGGAGAAGCAGTTGTATTTCAAAATAAAAATAAGATTTTTTACCAGATTACAAGCAATATTTCTTATGGAAATGAGACGATGGTGTTTCAAGCATCATATGATATTTCAGAAGTATATACAACAAGGCATCAGCAGTTAGTCAGTTTTCGAAAAATATTTGCGTGGATCATTGGAATTGGAGTTGTAATAACATATTTTATGGCATCGCTCCTTACAAGGCCGCTTCAGAAGCTGTCACAGGTGTCCAAACAGATCGCAGATGGGGATTATTCTGTCAGAGTGCCAGTGCGTACCGAAGATGAGATTGGCGAATTATCGATCAATTTTAATTATATGACGGAACAGCTTGTGGAGAAATTATTAAGACTGGATCAGCTTCTAAAGAATCAGGAAGAATTTATGGGAAGTCTTGCACATGAGATGAAAACTCCGTTGACATCAATCATTGGATATGCAGATCTGATGCGTATGGAAAATCTATCAGAAGATGAACAGAAAGAAGCTTGTCAGTATATTTATTCGGAAGGAAAGAGGCTTCAGAATCTTTCATCAAAATTAATGAATCTTTTGGTGTTAAAAAATCAGCAATTTCAGATGAAAAAACAGAATCTGATGCCGATGATCCATGAGGTGGTTACTTCGGTTTCATATCGTTTAAAAGAACAAGATGTTTTCGTCAATTTAAATTTAAAACCAGTAATTTGTAAAGTTGAACCAGATCTGCTGAAATCTTTAATCTTAAATCTTATCGATAATGCATTGAAATCGATGGAGCAGGGAGGAGTTTTGTCGATTGAAGATAAAGTTACACAGGAAGGAGCAAAGATTTATATTTCAGACAATGGATGTGGGATGCCGAAAGAAGAGATCAGTAAGATTACGGAAGCGTTTTATCGAGTAGACAAATCAAGATCCAGAAAACAAGGTGGTGTAGGTCTTGGACTGGCTTTGTGCAAAGAGATCGTGAGGATTCATAAAGGAGATATGGAATTTATCAGTCAGCCAGGAAAGGGAACGACGGTGATCATCACGATTGGAGGAGGACATTATGAAGAAAAAAGTTAGGAATCTCTTTTTGGTGGTTGCTGCTATTTTTCTGACGGCTTTTTTTTGTATGCTTCCAAATCTTCAGGCATACTTAACAGATTGGCATACATTTGAAAAAAGCGAAAAAATAGCACTAAGTCCCGTGGAGATTTCTGTTGAATCTACACAGACAATTTTAGAAAAATTAAAAATTGTGAATCGACGAGTGCTGAGCGTAGCGGTAACTCCGTCTTCAAGAACAGTCGATGGAAAAAACCTTGAGGGTACAACAAAAAAACAGGTGAATGAATTATTCCGCAATATGAAGCTTTCATATCGTGTAGGTGATCGATGGGATATGACCTATAAGAAATTATATACATTTATTACCAAACAGGGGAGTGCAGCGATGGCAGATACAACGGACATAGCGAATATGTCCAATATAAAAAATGCTTTGGTGTGGTTTATTGTAATGACTCCGCAAGATGAAAAAGAGAATGATTCTATTGCGTTGATCATGGATGCATATACAGATCAGATTCTGGCGATTGATGTGTTCTTAGAGGATTATCAAAAAGACTGGAAAGATCTTGCAGATCATCTGGAGGATATCCCGAAAGGTTTTATTTCTTATCTTAATCTGCAACAGTCAGAAGAAGGAAGAAAAAAGAACTTACAGGAAAATGCCAGCATTTTGGATCAGTATGAAAAATCCAGGAAGAATAAGAATTCAGAATATCGTGCGATTTCAGGAACTGGGGGAGTTTATGCCATGCAGAATAACAAACGGTTCTATGTTCCGATTGAATGGAGTGGATATGGATTTATGATCAATAGTGTTTATGATTGAGAATTGGCATAAAATCAAGATTTCCTCTTGTATTTTGAAAGCTTTCTATCTATAATGAATAAACGGAACCCTACAAAGATAGTAGGATACGAAAGAAAGGTTGAAAGCATGAGCGATATTAATATTTCATATAAAGAATTAAAACAGTTAGAAGAAGGAAGCTATCAGCTTCTTGACATGAGAGATGAATCAAATACATCTTATGGAATGATTCCAGGAGCTGTTGTGGCAGCAGATGAAGAAGGACTTGAGGTACAGGTAAAAGAATATATAGATCAGGGCAAGAAAGTTATTTTGTATTGTACAAAGGGAATCCTGAGTAAAGAGACAGCAGAAGGTTTAGCGAAGGAAGGCATTAATGTTCTGAGTTTAGAAGGCGGCTACACTGGATGGCTGCTATCCCTGATGAAAGAAGAGCAGGAAAATGATCAGAAAACAGAACAGAGTAATAAAGAAGCCGAAAGCAAAGGAAAGAAAAAAGAACTGACAAGAACACAGGAGATTGAAAAGAGTATCCGCAAGAAGTTCCATAAACAGTTATTTTCCAAGTTTGTAAAAGCAATCAAAACTTATGATCTGGTGCAGGAGAATGATAAGATCGCGATCTGTATCTCTGGCGGAAAAGATTCTATGCTGATGGCCAAATTATTTCAGGAGTTAAAACGCCATAACAAATTCCATTTTGATCTGGTATTTTTAGTAATGGACCCAGGATACAATGAGATGAACCGACAGATCATCGAGAATAATGCGAAGTTATTAGACATCCCGATTACGATTTTTGAATCTGATATCTTTGATGCAGTATATGAAATTGAAAAATCTCCTTGTTATCTGTGTGCAAGAATGCGCCGTGGATATTTATACAGCAAGGCAAAAGAACTAGGATGTAATAAGATTGCACTTGGACATCATTATGACGATGTGATCGAGACGATCCTTATGGGGATGCTTTATGGAGCACAGGTGCAGACGATGATGCCAAAACTTCACAGTACAAACTTTGAAGGGATGGAACTGATCCGTCCGATGTATCTGATTCGTGAGGACGATATCAAGCATTGGAGAGATTATAACGGATTACATTTTATCCAGTGTGCATGCAAATTTACAGACACTTGCAGTACATGTAATCCAGACGGGGTTGCCAAATCCAAGAGAATGGAGACAAAGCAGCTGATCGCGAAGATGAAAGAGATCAATCCATATGTAGAATCTAATATCTTTAAGAGTGTTGAGAATGTAAACTTAAAGACGATCATTGCATATAAGAAAGATGGAGTGAAACATTCCTTCTTAGATACATATGATCAGGAAAAATAAATGAAAATATA
>ERZ1035025.666-NODE-666-length-21118-cov-10.077529_pt1 | contig 21118 bp, 17 predicted proteins | sample MGYA00520619_ERZ1035025 | MGnify/ENA primary metagenome ERZ1035025 (study PRJEB33766, sample SAMN09781742) | gut metagenome | biome: gut microbiome | host: Homo sapiens | place: Madagascar | study: EMG produced TPA metagenomics assembly of the PRJNA485056 data...
AGCAGAAGCACTTCAGAAAGAAAAACAGGAGGCAGAAGAACAGGAAACAGAAGAAAAAGAATCTGAAGAGACGGAACCTGTAGAAGAATCTGAAAAGGAAACCGAAGATTTAGAGGAACAAGAATCAGAGGAAGAAGCTTAGTGATCAAAAGAGGTTTTTATGAAACAGGAAACAGGGAGACTGAAAGAGATTCTTCATGTATTAAAAGAACATAAGGTGACACAAGGCATTGATCCAGTAAAATTATGTGAGATTTTAGAAGATCTAGGGCCAACGTATGTAAAGCTTGGACAGATCATGTCAATGCGGTCTGATATATTGCCAGAACGTTACTGCAAAGAACTTGCAAGGCTTCGTACAGATGTGAAACCAATGGATTTTGATACAGTATGGGGAATTCTTAAGAAAGAACTTCATAAAGATCCAAATGAAATCTTTCAGGAGATCAACAAAGAACCGATTGGATGTGCGTCAATAGCACAGGTACATGAGGCATTGTTAAAAGATCAAAAGAAAGTTGTATTAAAGATTCAGAGGCCGAATATCAAGCAGATGATGGAAGAAGATCTTGCATTGCTTAAAAAGGCCTCTGGATTTTTAAATTTTGCGACAGGGACAGGTGATCTGATCGATTTTAGGAAAGTGATCGATGAACTATGGGAGACTTCCAAGGAAGAAATGGATTTTGTTAAGGAAGCACAACATTTAGAGCGTTTTTATAAGAATCAGCAAGATGTTAAATATGTGACCTGCCCAAGAGTATATAAGAAGTATTCTGATAAACATCTTCTTGTTATGAGCTATGTAGATGGAATACAGATCGATCATATTGAGGAACTGGATAAAGAAGGATATGACCGCAATGAGATTGGACAAAAAACAGCACAGAATTATTGCAAACAGATTCTTTCCGATGGATTCTTTCATGCAGATCCTCATCCGGGCAACTTATGGATCAGTGAAGGACAGATTGTGTGGCTGGACCTTGGGATGGCAGGAAATTTATCCGAGCATTATCGCGCGATCATGAAACGTGCAATCGCTGCAATTTTAAAGAATGATATTTATGAACTTAAGAATGCATTTTTATCATTCGGGAAAGCAACTAAGAAGATTGATCATGCAAGTTTGTATACGGATCTTGATGATATGGTTGGAAAATACATGAATATGGATTTTGGAACAATGGACCTTGGAGAACTGATGGAAGATGCTTTGGATTTATTAAAGAAACACCAGATAGCCATTGATTCAGATATTACATTATTGGCAAGAAGCATGGTTACAATGGAAGGAACATTAAAACTTTGTGCTCCAAAAGTTAATATGATCGAGATTTTGACATCTTATATGTCAGCGAACATGATAAATGAGATTGATCTTAAAAGGGAAATAAAACATGCACTCAGAGATATTTATGGATCATCCAAAAAATCATTGGAGATTCCAGCACAGGTATCTGATCTTTTAAATATCACAAAGAATGGGCAGGTGAGAATCAATCTCGAATCATCACAGATGGACGATGTAAGAAACGACATGAAAAAAGGTGTCGATCATCTGATTCTTGTATTGATCGTTATGGCATTATGGTTTAGTTCAGCAATCTTATGTTTAAGTGATATTTCACCAAAAATTTGTGGGATGCCATATATAAGTGTAGCTGGATTTACGGCTGGATTGATTATTGTTCTTTATTTATTGATTGGAATGATCATACGAAAAGGAAGAAAAAATTAAATTTCAGAATGTGAAGAAAGTGTTAAAATCTAAATTTCATCTTACATTTTTTTTGATTTTGCGTTATGATAAAACGTAAAGCTCAAAAGAAGGAGATAAGACGATAACGAATGATGAATAAAGAGATAACAAAATCAAACGAACAGAATATATTAGTCGGAATCGACGTTGGGTCTACGACTACAAAAATAGTAGCAGTGGATGCCAATCATGATCATCAGCTGTTATTTTCTGACTATGCAAGACATCATGCGAATCAGATCGCAAGTGTGATCAAAAGTATTAAAGAGTTTTGCAGTCATATCAAACAAAAAAAGATCAGACTATGTCTGACGGGATCTGGGGCAAAACCAGTTTCTTCTATTTTAAAAGTTCCATTTGTGCAGGAAGTTGCTGCAAATGCGATTGCATTACAGGATCAGTTTCAGGAAGTTGGAACGGCAATTGAATTAGGTGGACAGGATGCCAAGATGATCTTTTTTAAAGAATCTGAAAATGGACAGCCACAGAGTGTTGCAGATATGCGAATGAATGGAAGCTGCGCAGGAGGAACCGGAGCATTTATTGATGAAATCGCATCTGTATTGAAAGTGCCGGTAGAACATTTTAATGAATTAGCGGCGAAAGGAACCCATCTTTATGATATTTCAGGAAGATGTGGTGTTTATGCAAAAACTGATATTCAGCCGTTATTAAATCAGGGTGCAGCAAAGGAAGATCTGGCATTGTCAGCATTCCATGCGATCGCAAAGCAGACAATCGGAGGACTTGCACAGGGATTAGAGATCAAAAAGCCAGTTGCATTTGAAGGTGGACCATTAACTTTCCATCCAACATTAGTAAAGGTGTTTGCAGAACGTCTGGAATTGAAAGAAGATGAAATTCTTTGTCCGGAACATTCAGAACTTATGATCGCATATGGAGCAGCACTGTCTTTAGAGAAGATGTTTGCAGACAGCAAAGAAAAAGATGTTGATAAGCTGTTAGAAGTTTTGGAAAAAGCACAAAAAAATAATACACATATATCAGGAGAAGCTGCAGCACCATTTTTTGCAACCAAAGAAGAGGAAGAAGCGTTTAAGAAAGCGCATCAGAAGAAAAAGGTAACATGGAAGCAGCCGAAAAAAGGCGAAACCGTAAGATGTTTTCTTGGAATTGATGCAGGAAGTACAACAACAAAATTTGTCCTGCTTGACGAGAATGAAGGAATCCTTGATTCGTTTTATGCGCCAAATGAAGGAGATCCATTAAAAGTTGCAAAAGATGCCCTGATCAGTTTGAGAAAACGTTATGAGCAGGCAGGAGCAAAACTTGAGATCCTATCTGCTGGAACAACAGGATATGGTGAGATGTTATTTTCCAAAGCATTTGAGATTCCATGTCATACGGTAGAAACGGTTGCACATGCCAGAGCTTCTGAAAAATATGTAAAAGATGCCTCTTTTATCTTGGATATTGGCGGACAGGATATGAAGGCAATCTGGCTGGAAGATGGAGTTATTACCAATATCTTATTAAATGAAGCATGTTCTTCTGGATGTGGATCTTTCCTTGAAAATTTTGCTTCATCATTACATATCCAGACAAAAGAAATTGCAGATAAAGCGTTTGCATCAAAGAATCCTGCAGTTTTAGGAAGCCGTTGTACGGTATTTATGAACAGCAGTATTATCACAGAACAAAGAAATGGAAAGAATCCAGAAGATATTATGGCTGGATTGTGCCGTTCTATCATCCAGAATGTATTTACAAAGGTAATCCGTGTATCAAATCTTGATTCTTTAGGAAAGAAGATCGTTGTTCAGGGCGGAACGTTTGAAAATGATGCGGTATTACGTGCGATTGAAGAATATGTAGGACGTGAAGTTGTAAGAGCACCATATCCTGGAATCATGGGAGCGATCGGTGTAGGACTGATCGCGAAAGAGCAATATGAGAAGAATCCGGAAAGTGTAGGATCATTGGATCTTTCTGACCTTGATACATTTTCTTATACACAGGAAGCGAATGCACCTTGTCCATTTTGTACGAATCACTGTCAGAGAACGATCGTACAGTTCTCTAATGGAAATTCATGGGTAACAAATAACCGCTGTGAAAAAGGTGAGATCATCGGTGATCCAAAGAACACGGAAGTATCCAGAAAATTAAGAGAAACCATTAAGAAAAATAAAAGTGTTCCAGATTTATTTGAAGAACGTAAGCAGTTATTATTTAAGGAATATCCATATCCAGCACCAAAGAAGGAAAGAAATGTAACAATTGGTATTCCAAGAGTTCTTTACTATTGGGATACAATGCCATTTTGGACTACATTTTTTAAAGCTTTAGGATACAATGTGCAGTTATCAGATGATAGTACAAGAGAGATTTATGAAAGCGGATTATCTGCAGTAACTTCAGATACTGTATGTTTCCCAGCAAAGTTGGTTCATGGACATCTTAGAAATCTGGTGAAGAAATATCATGTAGACAGAATCTTTATGCCATCGATCACAACAGTACCGCCTGAGAATACAGAGAAAACAAGTGAATCTATGTGTGCAGTTGTAAAAGGATATCCAATCGTTATCAGAAACTCTGATAATCCACAGGATAAATGGAACGTTCCATTTGATGCACCACTATTCCACTGGCATACAAAAGAAGACAGGCAACGCCAGTTAGTTCAGTATATGCAGGATGAACATCACATTGCAAAAGAAGAAGTTCTTGAAGCAATGAAAGCAGGAGATCTTGCACAGAAGTCTTTTGATGAACAGTTAAAGAAACGTGGACAGGAGATTTTAGATGATGTCGAAGCAAAGGATGGCTTTGCGGTTGTTTTAGCTTCACGTCCATACCAGAATGATACATTAGTAAACCATGATCTTTCTAAAATGTTTACAAAAGCTGGAATTGCTGTATTAACTGCAGATTCTCTTCCAGAAGTAAATAATACAATATTATCTAAGAGTCGTCTTGATATTGTAAATAACTATCATGCAAGAATGCTTTCTTCTGCAATCTTGGCAGCTCAGAGTGAACATCTTGAGTATGTACAGCTTGTAAGTTTTGGATGTGGTCATGATGCATATTTATCTGATGAGATCACAAGAATGATGAAAGAGATTTCAGGAAAGACACCACTGATCCTTAAGGTAGATGAAAGTGACAACCAGGGACCATTAGGAATCCGCGTTCGTTCCTTCTTAGAAACTGTTAAGATGGGGCGTGAAAAACAAAAGAAACTTAATGTACATGAATTAAAAGAACCATATGCAGTCAAGTTTACAAAACAGGATAAAAAAGAAAAGATCGCACTAGTACCAAATACATCCCATGCGTTTTGTCGAATCATGACAGCAGCATTAAAAGGACAGGGAGTAAAGGCTGTTGCACTGGATATCGGACGAGAAGATGCAATCCGTCTTGGAAAACGATATGTACATAATGATATCTGCTTCCCAGCGCAGATCGTAATCGGTGAGGCATTAGCAGCATTGGAAAGTGGAAAATATGATGGAAAAGATGTTGCGATCGTCATGGCAAAATATGTTGGAGACTGCCGTTTAACTCATTATGGGGCATTGCTTCGAAAAGCATTAGATGATGCAGGATATGAAAATGTCCCAATCCTTACAAATGATGATGTAGATTCACATAATATGCATCCGGGATTTAAATTAAATCTTCCATCATCTGTAAAGATTGCGTTTGCATTACCAATGATCGATGTATTAGAAGAGTTATTACGAAAGATCCGTCCTTATGAAACAGTCAAAGGAAGTGCGGATGCTGCATTTGATAAAGCATTAGACTGCGTGATCGAAGGATTAGAAAAATCTGGAGTTCGTGGAGCAAGAAAGGGATTTAAAGAAGCGATCAATATTATGAAAAATGTTTCCTATGATCGTTCAAATTTAAAACCTCAGATTCTGATCGTTGGAGAATATTTGTTGAATTTCCATCCAGGAGCAAACCACGATATTGAAAGATATCTGGAGGATAATGGATTCGAGATCATAGAAGCAAGAATGACAGATGTTATCAGAAAGACATATTTTTATCAGGATTCTCAGATCAGGGAATACCATTTGAAGAAACCGATTGATCAGAAAATATGGTTTAGAACTGCAGATACATTCTTTGATCTTGCACACAGCCTGACAGATTCAATTGCAAAGAATCATCCATTATATAAACCTGCAATCCGTATGGATGAACTGGTAAAAGCGAGTGATCCAGTCATTCATCATACCTTCGATGCAGGAGAAGGAGTGCTGATTCCAGGAGAGATCATTCATCATGCGGAACATGGATGCAAATATTTCTTAATCTTACAGCCATTTGGATGTCTTCCAAACCATGTTGTAGGAAGAGGAATTTCTAAAAAATTAAAAGAAATGTATCCAAATGCACAGATTCTTCCACTTGATTATGATCCAGATGTAAGTTTTGCAAATATTGAAAACAGACTTCAGATGCTGGTTATGAATGCAAAACAGGAGATTCTGGAAGAAAATGAAGAACGCGATCATAGAAGAAGTCATCATTATACAGAAACAGAAGAGGATAATTATCGAGGAAAGAATTATAATGTTCAAAAAACTTCTGGTGTATAAATTTGCAGATAATAATAAATCGGTTTGTTGAATTTTGTAAAATGTGGTATAATTGTGACGATTATAAAACAAGGAGCTATGTTTAATAAGGAGGAGAAGTCATGAATATTCAAGAGTTTTATGACAGCATTAACGAAAGCTATGAAAATGTAAGCAGCCGTATGATGGGAAATCAGAAGTTAGTAGAAAAGTTTGTTCACAAGTTTTTGGATGATCCAACATACGAACAGATTAAAGAAGCTGTTAAGAAGATGGATTATGATGAGATTTTGAGAACAACTCATACAATGAAGGGAATCGCAAGTAATCTTGAATTCACACATTTACAGCAAAAAAGTGCAAAGGCTGTAGATATGATTCGTGCAGGTGAAAAGGAAAATGTGTTGCCGGTTATCGATGAAATTGAGAAAGAATATCAAAAAGTTATAGAAGCAATCCAAAAATTGGATTAAATTGGATAATGTAGAAAAAATTATTAGAAATTTCAGAAACCTTGTGTTAAAATAGGAATATAGGAAATTGTTTAGATATCATGAAAACTTGCCAAATAGATAGAAAGGATGAGATGAATGTTTGAACAAGGCGAGTATATTGTTTATGGAAGCACAGGTGTTTGCAAAGTTGAGAAAGTGACAACCATGGATATGGATGGCGTGCCAGACGACAAACTGTATTATATTTTAAAGCCATATCATAAAGAAGACCGGGAAATTTTTACACCGGTTGACAATAAGAAGACGAAGATGCGCAAATTATTATCTTCTGATGAGATTAAAACTTATCTGAAGGGATTTAAAGAATTAGATGAATTTCAGATTACGAAAGAGAAATTTAGAGAAGATAATTATAAACAATGCGTCAGAGGATGCGATTTTAAAGAAATCTTAAGACTCATAAAGTCACTTTTAAAACGTAAAAGATCTAGATTTTTGAATGGGAAAAATTTTCCATCTACAGATGAACGCTATTTGAAGACAGCAGAGAATATTTTATTCTCAGAGATTTCCTATGTGCTGAAACTTTCAAAGAGTGAGATAGAAGATATCTTCCGCACTAATATGAAGGAGACAGCAACTACTTAATAAATTAAAGGAAGCAGTTATCATGCAGAAGAAAAGAAGACATACGTTCTTTCGAATAATCTCAGTTATCGTACTGATTCAGGGAGTTCTACAGTTACTGAATCTTGTAGGACTTGTAGCTTATGGAAGAGCCACAACATCTCCAGTTAAATTTTATTTAGGAGTCCTGTTGATCGGGATATATGCAATTTCAGCGATCATTGGTGGATATACAGGATTAAAAAATGGAGATACAGCAGATGGATGCAAAAGATGTTTTTATTTAGGAATTACATTGATCGTGATTACTATAGCAACAATTATTTTAAATGTTGTGTTTAAAGCATATGCCGCTACACAGTTCGAGGCATTGATCGTGCCTGTACTGTTTATGTTATTCACATTATTATGTGGAAGAGATATTTAATAAATACAAAGGATCTTTTTCAATCTCGAAAGAGGTCCTTTTTATAGTTGTTCTTTTCTTGATGATATGATATAATTTCACATAGTGATTTGGCAAAGAAAGAACAAAAGAGGTAGATCAATGAAAGATTTAAAAGATATGAAACGTGTACTTTTAAAATTAAGTGGTGAGGCACTTGCCGGAGATAAGAAGACAGGCTTTGATGAGGCAACATGTGCAGATGCAGCACGTCAGGTAAAGACATTAGTGGATGAAGGACTTCAGGTAGCGATCGTTATCGGAGGAGGAAACTTCTGGAGAGGACGTACAAGCGAGAGCATGGAACGTACAAAAGCAGACCAGATTGGAATGCTTGCAACAGTGATGAACTGTATTTATGTATCAGATGCATTCAGAACTGCTGGAATGGAGACGGAAGTATATACTCCATTTGTGTGCGGAGCATTTACAGAATTATTTTCAAAAGATAAAGCAGTGAAAGCTCTGAATGAAGGAAAAGTTGTATTCTTTGCAGGAGGAACAGGACATCCATATTTCTCAACAGATACAGCAACAGCACTTCGTGCAATTGAGATTGAGGCAGATGCGATTTTATTAGCAAAATCTATTGATGGTGTATATGACAGTGATCCAGCGGTGAATGAAAATGCAGTAAAATATGACAGCATTACAATGGAAGAAGTATTAGACCAAAAATTAGGAGTTATTGATCTGACAGCCACAATTATGTGTTTAGAGAACAAGATGCCGCTGGCAGTATTTGGATTAAATGAAGAAAACAGCATTGAAAACTTAATGAAAGGTGAATTTAACGGAACATATGTAACCGTTTGATAAATAGGAGGACGAAAGAAACATGTTAAAACAATTTGAAGACAAGATGCAGAAATCTTTAGACAGTATGGCGAATGACTTTATGACAATTCGTGCAGGACGTGCAAATCCACACGTATTAGATAAAGTAAAAGTTGACTATTATGGAGTTGCAACTCCAGTTGCACAGGTTGGTAACGTTTCCGTACCAGAAGCAAGAACGATCATGATTCAGCCATGGGAGCCAAATTTATTAAAAGAGATTGAGAAAGCAATTTTAGTATCTGATATTGGAATCACACCAACAAATGATGGTAAAGCAATCAGATTAAACTTCCCAGATCTTACAGAAGAGCGAAGAAAAGAACTTGCCAAAGATGTTAAGAAACGTGGAGAAGAAGCAAAGGTAGCAGTTAGAAATATCAGACGTGATGCAAATGACTTTGTTAAGAAACAGAATAAAGCTGGAGAATTAAATGATGATCAGGCAAAAGATGAAGAAGACAAAGTTCAGAAGATGACAGATAAATATATCAAACAGATTGATGAAGCAGTTGAAGCAAAATCAAAAGAAATCATGACAGTTTAATCATCAACAGGGTTGAAATATCAGCCCTGTTTTGTTTCATGTGAAAATGAAAGAATTATACTACAGGAGGTCCAAATGGAGAATTTAAATATTCCACAGCATGTGGCCATTATCCTAGATGGAAACGGAAGATGGGCAAAGAAACGTCATCTGCCTAGAAATATGGGACACAGACAGGGAAGTAAAGTCGTAGAACAGATCATTGAAGATGCGCATGATCTTGGAATAAAATACTTAACAGTATATGCATTTTCAACAGAAAATTGGAAACGACCACAGGATGAAGTAAATGCATTAATGAAATTACTTCGTGATTATTTAAAGACATGTATTAAACGTGCAAATAAAAATAATATGAAAGTTCGAGTGATCGGAGATATTACAGGACTTTCGCAAGACCTGCAGGATAAGATCATTGAACTTGAGAAAGCATCCAAAGATAACACAGGAATTAATTTTACGATTGCACTAAATTATGGAAGCCGCGATGAGATGGTTCGTGCAATGAAACTGATGACAGAAGACATTGAGAATGGAAAGCTTTCAAAGAATGAGATTACTGAAGAAGTATTTAATGGATATCTTGATACAAAAGAGCTGCCAGATCCAGACTTAATGATCCGTACAAGTGGAGAAGAAAGATTATCAAACTTTATGTTATGGCAGTTGGCATACACAGAATTTTATTTTACAGATGTGTTATGGCCGGATTTTAATAAAAAAGAATTGATAAAAGCGATTGAATATTATAATGGACGCGATCGCAGATTTGGAGGAATATAAATATATGTTTAAGCAGAGACTGATCAGTGGGATCATTTTAGTAGTGATCGCAGCTTTTGGTTTATATATGGGTGGAGTTGTAACGTTTGCTATGACTTTGATCGTTGCATTGATCGGATATAGTGAAATTTTAAAAATCTATCATATTGAAAAGTCATCATTAGCAGTGATTGGATATACGGGTACGATTCTTTATTATGTTGCACTGTTTTTTGATTTGGATCAATGGACAACAGCCGTTATTATTTTATTCCTGATCTTTTTATTAGGATGTTATGTAGTGCGTTTTCCTAAGTATAAAGTAGATCAGATGATGGCAGCATTTTTCGGATTTGTGTATGTTGGCGTTATGATGTCCTTTATCTATCAGATCAGAGAATTGCAAAATGGTGGAGAATTTGTTGTATTATTATTCCTTGCAGCATGGGGAAATGATACATTAGCATATTGTACAGGAATGTTGATCGGAAAACATAAGATGTCACCAATCTTAAGTCCTAAGAAGAGTATCGAAGGATTGATCGGAGGAATTGTTGGTGCAGCAATTCTTGGAGCATTATATGGAGTATATTTGAACACATATATTAGATTCAGTTTTAATCCAGTGACAATGTTCCCAATTATCTGTGGATTAGGTGGAGCCGTTTCAGTTATTGGAGATTTGGCTGCATCTGCGATCAAAAGAGATTCCGGAATTAAAGACTATGGTACATTGATTCCAGGACATGGAGGAATTCTTGACCGATTTGACAGTATTATTTTTATTGCACCTGTCATTTATTATCTGACAGTTATGATCTCAGGAGGAGCGATCTAGAATGAAATATATTTCAATTATTGGATCTACAGGTTCCATTGGAACACAGACACTTGATATTGTACGCAGCAACAAAGATCTAAAAGTTACAGCGTTAGCAGCAGGAACAAGTATTGATCTTTTAGAAAAACAGGCAAGAGAATTTAAGCCATCGATTGTAGCAGTATATGATAAACAAAAGGCAAAAGAATTAAAAATACGTCTTTCTGATATGGATGTCAAAGTATGTGCAGGAATGGATGGGTTGTTAGAAGTAGCAACAGAGAAACAATGTTCAATTGTTGTGACAGCGATCGTCGGAATGATTGGAATTCGTCCGACAGTTGCAGCTATGAAAGCAGGAAAAGACATTGCACTTGCAAACAAAGAAACTTTAGTAACTGCTGGGCATATTATCATGCCAATGGCAAAAGAACTGGGAGTTTCTATATATCCAGTAGACAGTGAACATTCTGCAATCTTTCAGTGCTTGCAAAGCGGAAACAGAGGAGATCTTGATTCTTTGATCATCACGGCATCTGGTGGACCATTCCGCAAGAAAACAACAGAGGAATTAAAGCATGTGACAGTGGAAGATGCACTGAATCATCCAAACTGGTCCATGGGACGAAAGATTACGATCGATTCTGCAACATTAGTAAATAAAGGATTGGAAGTAATCGAGGCAAAATGGTTGTTTGGTGTTGATTTTGATGATATTCATGTAGTTGTACAGCCAAAGAGCATTATTCATTCTATGATTCAGTTTAAAGATGGAAGTGTGATCGCACAGCTTGGAACACCAGATATGAAATTGCCAATTCAGTATGCATTGTTTTATCCAGAACACAGAAATCTTGCAGGGGAACGACTGGATTTTGCAAAATTAAAAGAAATTACATTTGAAGAACCACCAGTCGATGTTCTAAAAGGGCTTCCTTATGCATATAAAGCTGGTAGAATTGGTGGAAGTATGCCAACAGTATTAAACGCTGCAAATGAAAAGGCGGTTGCACTATTTTTGGACCGCAAAATCAAATTTTTAGATATTTATGACATCATTGAAGACACAATGAATGCCCATAAAGTAATTAATGATCCAACACTTGAGGAAGTGTTAGAAACAGAACAATGGGTGTACGAACATATAGAAAGCAGGTAAATCATTGAATATTATTGTTGCAATTTTAATTTTTGGAATTATTATCATTGTACATGAGTTAGGCCATTTTCTGATTGCTAAGAAAAATGGAATCCAAGTCGATGAATTTTGCATTGGACTTGGACCTACGATCATTGGAAAGCAAGTTGGAGAAACGTTTTATTCTATTAAGCTTCTGCCGTTTGGCGGGGCATGTATGATGGGAGAAGATGAAGATCGTCCGGGAGAGAATGCATTTAATAATAAATCTGTCTGGGCAAGAATGGCTGTTATCTTTGGCGGACCATTTTTTAACTTTATTTTGGCATTTTTATTTTCTGTGATCGTCATCGGAATGTCAGGCGCTGATATTCCTCAAATTTCCAAAGTAGAAAAGAATTCTCCAGCATATCAGTCAGGAATCAGAACTGGGGATACAATGACAAAAGTTGATGGAAAGAAGATTCATAACTATAGAGAGTTTTCTTATTATATGTATCTTGATTATTCTGGGGGAGAAATTCCTATTACAATAGTACACAATGGGAAAGAAAAAGATATAAAAGTAACACCACAGTATGATAAGCAAAGAGCGCAATATATGATCGGTATTACCTGGAATGGATACCAGAAGGTTGGACCACTTAAAACACTTGAATATAGCGTCAGAGAAGTAGGACTTCAGGTAAAAATCACATTAAAAAGTGTTAAGATGCTGATTACACAGAAACTTGGAGTAAAGGATCTCTCAGGACCAGTAGGAATTGTGAAAACAGTCGGTGATCAATATAGCAAAGCGGCGACTTATGGATTTAGAACGATATTCCTGACAATGGCCAATTGGATCATTTTGATCAGTGCAAACTTAGGTGTTATGAATCTGCTGCCATTACCAGCTTTAGATGGAGGACGCCTATTATTCCTGATCATTGAGGCAATTCGTGGAAAAGCAGTGCCACAGAATATGGAAGCACTGGTACACACAGCTGGACTTATCTTACTCATGCTTTTGATGGTATTTGTAATGTATCAGGATATTGTAAAGATTTTCATGTAAAGGGGGATTTGCATGTATACAAGAAATCAAACAAGAGTCATTTCGATTGGAGATGTTAAGATCGGAGGAGGCAATCCGGTAGCGATCCAGTCTATGACAAATACAAAGACAGAAAATGTAGAAGAAACAGTAAAACAGATTCTTGCACTTGAGAAAGCAGGATGTCAGATCATTCGCTGCACTGTACCAACAATGAAAGCAGCAGAAGCTTTTAGCGAGATCAAAAAGCAGATTCATATTCCTTTGGTAGCAGATATTCATTTTGATTATAAACTTGCGATCGCAGCGATGGAACACGGTGCAGATAAGATTCGAATTAATCCTGGAAATATCGGCGGTGAGGAAAACATCCGCAAAGTTGTAGAAACGGCAAAGAAATACCATGTGCCAATCCGTGTTGGTGTAAACAGCGGATCTTTAGAAAAACCACTGGTAAGAAAATATAATGGTGTAACTGCACAAGGGCTGGTAGAAAGTGCACTGGATAAAGTAGCAATGCTTGAGAAATATGATTTCCATGATATGGTTGTTAGTATTAAATCCTCAGATGTATTGATGTGTGCAGAAGCATATCGATTAGTTGCTGAGAAGATTGATTATCCTTTGCATGTAGGAATCACGGAAGCAGGAACTGTCTTTAGCGGTAACATTAAATCTGCGGTAGGTCTTGGAATTATTTTGAATCAGGGAATTGGAGATACGATCCGTGTTTCATTAACAGGAGATCCAGTTAACGAAATTGCCAGTGCAAAATTGATATTAAAGACATTAGGACTGCGCTCTGGAGGAATTGAAGTTGTATCTTGTCCAACTTGTGGACGTACGAATATTGATCTGATTCCATTGGCAAATCAGGTAGAGACAATGGCTTCAGATTTTGAAAACCTGAATCTGAAAGTTGCAGTTATGGGATGTGTTGTAAATGGACCAGGAGAAGCAAAAGAAGCTGATGTAGGAATCGCGGGTGGAAATGGTGAAGGTCTTTTGATCAAGAAAGGCGAAGTTATCCGCAAAGTACCAGAAGATCAATTACTTTCCACATTAAGATACGAATTAGAACACTGGGGTGAAGAAAATGGAAGTGACAACTAAACCATTTTTCAGCGTTTTTCCGGATCTAAAGGTTTCAGATGATGTAAGATCATTGTTTGAAGATGCCAATATAAAAGAAATTGTTCTAAAAAAAAGAGATAATATGTTAAGGATTTCTTTCCAGTGTGATCATTTGATCTCAAGAGTTGATACATGGAGAATGGAGAGAACGATCAGGGAACAATTGTTTTCCAAGCGATTTGTTAAGATCCGTTTTCAGGAAAGTTATCACTTATCAGAACAATATAATCTTAAATACCTTATGGAACATTATATGAAAAGCTTCCTCTTTGAACTAAAAGGCAAAGGGGAGGTTATTTTTAATGTTGTAAGAAAAGGGGACTACAAAGTTGAAGATGATGTGATCACATTTTATTTTGAAGATACTTTTGTAAATCGAAATAAAGCATCAGAGATCAAAGAGTTTTTTGAGACAATCTTAAAAGATCGTTTTTCAATTGATGCGAAAGTCGGCTTTGATTTCTCTAAAACGATCGATCAGAGTCTTAAGATGGAAAGTGATTACCGCCTGCAACAGGAGATCCATACGATCGTGGAACATGCAGATAGTGTGGAAAAAGAACAAAAAGAAGAGAAGAAAGCAAGGAAAAAGGCAGCAGCTGCCAAGAAAGAACATACATTTAAGAAGAAACAGAAATATTCTGATGATCCAACATTATTATATGGACGAAACTGTGATGGTGAGCTGATGGAGATGAAAGACATCTATGATGAGATCGGAGAAGTAGTTGTTCATGGCCAGATCACATTTCTTGAGACAAGAGAGATCCGAAATGAAAAGACGATCATCATTTTCCATATCACAGACTTTACAGATACGATCAGCTGCAAGATTTTTGTTCGAAATGAACAGCTTCCAGATATTTTAGATGGACTCAAAAAAGGTGGATTCTATCGTGTCAAAGCAGTTGCTATGTATGATAAATTTGATCATGAGATAGCACTTGGTTCTGTGGCAGGAATTAAAGCAATCACAGATTTCAGGGAAAAACGTCAGGATACATCAATGGAAAAACGTGTGGAATTACATCTCCATACAGTAATGAGTGATAACGACAGTGTTGTACAGATCAAAGATATTGTAAATCGTGCCTATGAATGGGGACATCCGGCTGTTGCAATCACAGATCATGGTGTTTTGCAGGGATTTCCAATCGCACGTCACGCATATGAAGATCTAAAATTAAAAGAAGATGATCCATTTAAGATCATTTATGGAGTAGAAGGATATTTTGTCGATGACCTTGGAGATCTGATCATTGATTCTAAAGGACAATCGCTGATGGACAGTTATGTTGTATTCGATATTGAAACGACGGGATTTAACAGTGTGAATGACCGGATCATAGAAATTGGGGCAGTCAGAGTTGTTGAAGGAGAGATCAAAGAGACTTTTAGTGAGTTTGTCAATCCAGAACGCCCAATTCCATATAAGATCACACAGCTTACAACGATCACAGATGATATGGTAAAGGATGCGGGAACGATTGAGGAGATTCTTCCGCAGTTTTTAAAATTTTGCGAAGGATCTGTTTTGGTTGCACATAATGCAGGATTTGATACAGGATTTATCCATGAAAATGCAAAGAGATTAAATCTTCCATATGATTATACCGTGGTAGATACCTTGGGTCTTGCAAGATGCCTGATGGGACATCTTGGTAAATTTACATTGGATAATATCTGTAAACATTTAAATATTATATTGGAGACACATCACAGAGCAGTTGATGATGCGACAGCAACCGGAAAGATCTTTGTAGAATTCATTGCTATGTTAAAGGAAAAAGACATCACAGATCTTGATCAGGTCAATGAATTTGCAAATGATAATGTCGATCTGATCAAAAAAGGCCGCATGTATCATGGAATCATTCTGGTAAAGAATAATACAGGGCGTGTAAACTTAAATCGTCTGGTATCAGAATCACATTTAAATTATTTTAACCGCCGTCCAAGGATGCCGAAATCTTTGATCAATAAATATAGAGATGGACTGATCATTGGTTCCGCATGTGAAGCAGGGGAACTATATCAGGCATTGCTTGATGAACGTTCCGATGAAACGATTGCAAATATCGTATCATTTTATGATTATCTGGAGATTCAGCCAGTTGGAAATAATGAATTTATGATTGAATCTGAACGCGTGGAAAATGTAAATTCAATTGAAGATATCCAGAGATTAAATCAAAAGATCGTGGATCTTGGAGAACAATTTCATAAGCCAGTGGTTGCTACTTGTGATGTGCATTTCTTAAATCCGGATGATTCAATCTACAGAGCAATCCTGTTAGCTGGGAAAGGATTTAAAGATGCGGATAAGCAGGCACCTCTTTATTTTAGGACGACACAGGAGATGTTAGATGAGTTCGCATATCTTGGAAGCGAGAAAGCAAAAGAAGTGGTTATCACTAATACCAATAAGATCAACGATATGATAGAAAATATTTCTCCGATCCATCCAGATAAATGTCCGCCGGTAATTCCAGATTCAGATAAAACATTAAGGGAAATCTGTTATAACAGGGCACATGAAATTTATGGAGAAGATCTTCCAGAACGAGTGACAAGCCGTCTGGAAAAAGAATTAAACTCTATCATTGGAAATGGATATGCAGTTATGTATATCATTGCACAGAAACTTGTATGGGATTCTAATGATCATGGATATCTGGTAGGATCACGAGGTTCGGTAGGATCTTCATTTGCTGCAACGATGTCAGGAATCACAGAAGTAAATCCATTGCCAGCACATTATATCTGCCCGGAATGTCATTTTGTAGATTTTGACTCTGAACAGGTACAAAGTTATGCAAAAAGAGGTATGTCCGGATTTGACATGCCAGATGCATATTGTCCAAAGTGTGGTGCAAAAATGACAAAAGAAGGACAAGATATCCCATTTGAAACATTCCTTGGATTTAAAGGAAATAAAGAGCCGGATATTGACCTTAACTTCTCTGGAGAATATCAGGGAAAAGCACATGCTTATGTAGAAGTTATCTTCGGAAAAGGAAAAGCATTTCGTGCTGGAACGATCGGTACCCTTGCCGAGAAAACAGCATATGGTTACGTATTGAAATATCTTGAAGAGCGAGGAATCAGCAAGCGTCGATGTGAGATTGAAAGATTGGCACTTGGCTGTACAGGAGTTAAGAGAACAACTGGGCAGCATCCTGGAGGAATTATTGTTGTACCGCATGATAAAGAAATTTATGATTTTACGGCTGTGCAGCATCCAGCAAATGATATGAACACACCGATCATCACAACACATTTTGAGTATCATTCCATCGACCAGAACCTGTTAAAACTGGATATTCTGGGACACGATGATCCATCCATGATCCGAAGAATGGAAGATATCACAGGAATTGATGCACAGACGATCCCGATGGATGACAAAGGTGTTATGGGATTGTTCCACGGTACAGAAACATTAGGAATCACACCGGAAGATATTGATGGGACACCTCTTGGATCTCTTGGAGTTCCAGAGTTTGGTACAGACTTTGTAATACAGATGCTTCAGGATACACATCCACAGAGCTTTTCAGATCTTGTTCGTATTTCTGGTCTGTCCCATGGAACGGACGTATGGCTTGGAAATGCACAGACACTGATCGAGAATGGAGATGCGGTTATTTCTACAGCAATCTGTTGCCGAGATGATATCATGGTATATCTGATCAATCAGGGGCTGGAACAGGAAGCATCTTTTAAGATCATGGAAGGAGTTCGAAAAGGAAAGGGACTTACGGACGAGCAGGAACAGATGATGAGAGATCATAATGTGCCAGACTGGTATATCTGGTCTTGTAAACAGATCAAATATATGTTCCCGAAAGCTCATGCGGCAGCTTATGTTATGATGGCCTGGAGGATCGCATGGTATAAGGTGTATCATCCATTGGCATACTATGCGGCATATTTCAGTATTCGTGCGAAAGCATTTTCATATGAAGATATGTGTCTTGGCAAAGAACATCTTGATGAGAAGATGAGAGCAATTAAAAATACACCGAAACATGAAGTAAAGAATGCAGATCTTGATCTGTTACGAGAGATGAAGATCGCAGATGAAATGTATGCAAGAGGCTATGAATTCTGGCCGTTAGATATCTATAAGGCAAAGGCAAAGGATTTTCAGGTGATCGATGGAAAGATCATGCCGGCACTTACAAGTATTGACGGAATGGGAGAGAAAGCAGCGCAGCAGGTGGAAGAAGCAGCAAAAGGAGAACCATTTACTTCTTTAGAAAACTTCCGAAATCGAACCAAGGCACCGCAGGCATGTATTGAGAAAATGAAAGAATTAGGAATTATGGGAGATTTATCTGATACAGATCAGTTAAGTTTTAATTTTCTTTGATAATATACGAAAAAACCCTTGTCAAGAGGTATTTTTCATGTTAAACTAAAGATAGCTTAAGAAAAAACGACTTAGGAGTGGGCTTATGTCCACTCCTATTTTGTGTAACAATGAAGAAATAAACACTACAAAAGAAAGGGTTGATACATTGGCAAGACGAGTTGATATTGAAACAAAAACAGAAGAACTGGTATTACCGCTCATTGAAGCCAACAATTTTGGACTGGTGGATGTAGAATATGTCAAAGAAGGGGCAAACTGGTATTTAAGAGTTTATGCAGACAAAGAAGGCGGAATTGCTATTGATGACTGTGTACTGATCAGCAGAAGCCTGGAAGAGAAGTTAGATGCAGAAGATTTTATTGAAGATGCATATATCTTAGAAGTAAGTTCTCCAGGACTTGGAAGACCATTAAAGAAAGAAAAAGATTATATAAGAAGCGTTGGAAAAGCCATCGATGTCAAGCTTTATAAAGCGATTGATAAACAGAAGGAATTTACAGGTATTTTAAAAGAAAATACAGATGATCAGATTGTACTGACAGTCGAAGATCAGGATATTACATTTGATAAAAAGAGCATTGCAAGTGCTCGTCTGTCGTTAGATTTTTAAGGAGGAAGAAAGAGAATGAGTGAATTAATTGCGGCATTAAATCAGTTGGAGAAGGAAAAAGGTATTGATAAAGATGTTATCATGGAAGCCATTGAAAATTCCCTGCTTGCTGCATGTAAAAGAGATTTTGGAAGTGCAGATAACGTTGTAGTTAACATGGATCGTGAAACAGGGGATATCTATGTATATGCGATCAAAGAAGTCGTAGAAGAAGTTTTTGATCCTGCACTTGAGATCAGTCTTGGAAAAGCAAAAGCAATTGATAAGAATTTAAATATTGGAGATACCGTAAGAATCGAGATCACACCAAAAGATTTCGGACGTATCGCTGCAATGCATGCCAGAAGTGTTATTGTACAGAAGATCAAAGAAGAAGAAAGAAGAGTTGTATATGATCACTTCTACTGCAAAGAAAAAGACATCGTAACAGGTGTTGTACAGCGCTATATTGGAGAGAATGTAAGTGTAAGTCTGGATGATAAAACAGATGCATTATTAATGAAATCTGAGCAGATCAAAGGTGAAGTGTTTAAACCAACTGAGAGAATCAAACTTTATATTGTAGAAGTAAAAGAAACAAACAGAGGACCACGTATCCTTGTTTCAAGAACACATCCAGACCTTGTAAAACGTCTGTTTGAAAAAGAAGTTGCTGAAATTCAGGATGGAACTGTTGAAATTAAGAACATTGTTCGTGAAGCAGGATCAAGAACAAAGATGGCTGTATGGTCAAATGATAAGAATGTAGATCCAGTTGGAGCATGTGTTGGATTAAATGGAGCCAGAGTTAATGCGATCGTGAATGACTTAAAAGGTGAGAAGATCGATATCATTAACTGGAATGAAGATCCATGCATATTCATTGAGAATGCATTAAGTCCATCAAAAGTTGTTTCTGTAGCAGTTGATGTAGAAGAAAAGAGTGCAGAAGTTGTAGTTCCAGATTATCAGTTATCTTTAGCAATTGGTAAAGAAGGACAGAATGCGAGACTTGCTGCAAGATTAACAGGATATAAGATTGACATCAAGAGTGAATCACAGGCTGCAGAAGAAGCAGAAAAAGTCAGTGAAGAGCCAGAAACTGATGAATTTGAGATCGATGAAGATCTTTTGAATGAAGAGATCAATGAAGATCTTGTAGAAGATACAGAAGAAGTTGCCGAAGATACTGATGTAGAAGATATTGAAGAATAGGAAATATCAGCAGGGTGATAAAATGAATCGAAAAATTCCAACAAGAAAATGTATCGGATGCGGTGAATTAAAAGAAAAGAACGCTTTGGTTCGGATCGTCAGATCCAAAGAAGGCGAGATCAGTGTCGATGCTACTGGAAAGAAAAACGGAAGAGGGGCATATATATGCCCTAACTCCGATTGTCTAAAAAAAGCTTTCAAAAAGAAAGGTCTGGATCGTTCTTTTAAGATGACAATACCAGAATCGGTATATGAGTTATTAGAAAAGGAGATGAAGCAGATTGAAGAATAAGATATTATCTCTTCTTGGTCTTGCAACCAGATCCAGAAATTTAGCCAGTGGAGAATTTGCCGCCAAAGAGGCCGTACGCAGTAAGACAGCATGTCTTGTTATTGTGGCCGTGGATGCTTCCGATAATACAAAGAAAATGTTTGAGAATCAGTGCAAACATTATCAGGTACCTTTTTATTGCTGGGGATCAAAAGAAGAGCTCGGCCACGCGATCGGAAAGGAGTTTCGAGCCTCCATTGCAATTACCGACCAGGGATTTGCTGATGCTCTTTTAAAACAGCTTGATAAGTAAAAATCACAGGAGGTATATTTATGGCAAAATTCAGAGTTTATGAAATTGCAAAAAAATATAATAAAGACAATAAAGAAATTTTGGAGATCTTGAAAGCCAATCATGTGGAAGTAAAAAACCATATGAGTACCATAGGAGATGAGCAGATCAAAATTATCGATGACACATTAAAACCAAAGAAAGAATCAAAACACGATAACAATTCAAAGAAACAGGAAAATTCAAAG
>ERZ1035025.673-NODE-673-length-21002-cov-4.956318_pt1 | contig 21002 bp, 17 predicted proteins | sample MGYA00520619_ERZ1035025 | MGnify/ENA primary metagenome ERZ1035025 (study PRJEB33766, sample SAMN09781742) | gut metagenome | biome: gut microbiome | host: Homo sapiens | place: Madagascar | study: EMG produced TPA metagenomics assembly of the PRJNA485056 data set...
GCCCCATCCCCCGCCGGAGCGGCGGCCCCACCAACATTCAAGAAGAAGCGGATTCACTGATGACCATCTCCACTACCCAGGTCGAGGAATGCCTCGCGAAGCTCGTCGATCCCGTCGTCGGCAGGGACTACGTCTCCGGCCGCATGCTCAAGGGCGTCGAGACCGATGACGCCGGCGGCGTGACCGTTCACGTCGAGCTCGGCTATCCGGCCCGCTTCGCCGCCGAGAGCGTGAGGCGCTCGATCGAGGAGGCGGTGAAGGCGCTCGGCGTCGAGCGCGTCACCGCCGACGTCCGGCAGAACATCATCGCCCACAAGGTCCAGGGCACGCAGCGCGTCATGCCCGGCGTGAAGAATCTGATCGCCGTCTCCTCGGGCAAGGGCGGCGTCGGCAAGTCCACGGTCTCGGCGAACCTCGCCCTCGCCCTTGCGCACGAGGGCGCCCGCGTGGGCGTCCTCGACGCGGACATCTACGGCCCGTCCCAGCCCACGATGCTCGGCGCGAGCGGCCAGCCGATGACGGTCGACGGCAAGACGATGGAGCCCCTCGAGGCCCACGGGCTCGAGATCAACTCGATCGGCTTCATGGTCGACGAGGACGAGCCGATGATCTGGCGCGGCCCCATGGCCTCGAACGCCCTCAACCAGATCCTCACGCTCACGAACTGGCATGACCTCGACTATCTCATCGTCGACATGCCTCCGGGAACGGGCGACATCCAGCTGCAGCTCTCGCAGAGCTCGCCCGTCACGGGCGCGGTCGTCGTGACGACCCCGCAGGACATCGCTCTCATCGACGCCAAGAAGGGCCTGCGCATGTTCGAGAAGGTGAACGTGCCCATCCTCGGCATCGTCGAAAACATGTCCATGTTCATCTGCCCGTGCTGCGGCAAGGTCCAACACATCTTCGGCGAGGGCGGCGCCAAGCGCATGTGCGAGAAGTACGGCGTGCCGCTTCTGGGCGAGCTCCCGCTCGCCTCGGACATCCGCGAGGCCGCCGACGGCGGCTGCCCGACGGTCGCGAAGGACCCCGAGAGCGCCGTTGCGCTCATGTACCGCGCGATCGCCATGCAGGTCGCCGGCGCCGTCGCGCGCCTCGGCAAGGACTACTCGGCGCGCATGCCGACGATCTCCGTGAAGAACGACTGATCCGCGCGCGGCCTGAGCCGAACGAGAAAGCCCCGCTGTCTCGGAAGAGGCGGCGGGGCTTTTCTCGATGGGGCCGTCAGCGTTCCGGGGAGCCCGGCGGCCTCAGGCGGGGCGGACGGCGTCAGTCGTCGAACGACGGGGTCTCGACGCCGAGCACCTTGTGCAGCTTCGGGCTCGTCGTCGTGTACTGCAGGAACACGCGCTTCTCGGGGAAGACGTAGTCGCAGGCCGCGAAGGCGGCGAGGGCGCACTCGTGGAAGCCCGAGAGGATGAGCTTCTTCTTGCCCGGATAGGTGTTGATGTCGCCCACGGCGAAGATGCCCGGAACGCTCGACTCGAAGCGCGCGGTGTCGACGACGATCTGCTTGCGCTCGAGGGCAAGGCCCCAGTTCTCGATCGGGCCGAGCTTAGGCTGCAGGCCGAAGAAGACGAGCAGGTGGTCGAGCGGAATGCGGCGGGTGACGCCGTCGGCGCCGGAGACGGCGACCTCGGTGAGCCTGCCGTCGGCCTCGGTGAAGCCCGTGACCTGGCCCACCTCGAACTGCATCTCCCAGTTCTCGCAGAGCTCCTTCATCTTCGCGACCGACGCGGCCTGGGCGCGGAACCCGTCGCGGCGGTGCACGAGCACGACGCTTTCGGCCTTGCCGACCAGGTTGAGCGTCCAGTCGAGCGCGGAGTCGCCGCCGCCGAGGATGACGACGTTCTTGCCCTCGAACTGCGAGGGATCCTTGCAGCTGTAATGGAGCTGCGTGCCCTCGAACTTCTCGATGCCCTTCACGCGCAGCGCGCGCGGCTGGAAGGAGCCCACGCCCGCGGCGATGATCACCGCCTTGCAGTGGAAGCGCGAGCCCGCGGAGGTGCGCACGTGGAACGTGCCGTCTTCGAGCTTCTCGACGTCCGTCACCTCCTCGCCCAGGTGGAAGACCGGGCCGAAGTGGTGGTTCTGCTTGAGCAGGTTCTCGGTGAGCTCGTACGAGGAGCAGACCGGAACGGCGGGGATGTCGTAGATGGGCTTGGTCGGGTAGAGCTCCATGCACTGCCCGCCGACGGTGCGCAGCGAGTCAATGACGTGGCACTTGATCTCGAGAAGGCCGAGCTCGAAAACCTGGAAGAGCCCGACGGGGCCGGCGCCCACGACGACCGCATCGGTCTCGATCATTTCGTCGGTGGGGGCGGCAACGGTGAGAAAGTCTTCAATAGCCATGACAAAAACAGGCGCGGCGCCCTGCGACGGGCTGCCGCGCTTTGGAAAGGGCGCTCCGCGAAGCGCCCGGAGTTGTTTGGGAAAGGGCCGCGCGCTGCGCGCGGAGCCCGGATGAATGTGAGAGCTATTTTCGCACAGGCGCCGCTCGCGGCGGCCCCCCGAGAAAGGCGTTTCACCGGATCGCGGCGTCCTTCTTCTCGTCCTCGAACTGACGCCGCAGGTCGCGCAGGCGCGCGTCGATCTCGCTCATCACGTAGTAGTCGCCGTCATTGGCCTTCTGAGCAAGTCCGTATTGGTAGATCGCCGCCTCGGTCGCGCCGATCCGGGCGTACATCTCGCCCGTGTGCATGTACTGCAGGCTTCTGCGGCCGAGCGCCTCGTAGGAGCGCGCGAGGAGCGCGTGGTAGTCGCTCGAGGCGTCCGTGAGCGCGACGCCGCTTCTCAGGTAGGCGATGAGCTCCTCGTGCCGGCCGAGCTCGTAGAGCATGTCGACGTAGCTCTCGGCCATCATCGCCGAGAGGGGGTAGCGGCTGAGCGAGGCCTTCGCGTCGGCGAGCGCGGCGAGCTTGTCCGCGCGGCTCTTCGCGGCGTCAAAGCGCGTGCGGTTGAGGTTTCGCTCGAGGACGGCCGAGCGGATGCCGCACCGCACGGAAGCCTTCGCCGCGGCGTAGGCGGCCTCGGGGCGCTTCATCTCGCCTTCGGCGACGGAGATGCCGTATTGAAGCGTGCAGGCGCGCGCGCCGCGCACGGAGGCGAGGTCGCGCTCGAAGTCCTTCTTCACGCGGCTCCAGCCGTCCCAGGTTGTCTCCTGGAGCACCCGGGCGCGGACCTGGATGAGGCCGAAGTCCGGCGAGTCGGAGTGGATGCGCGCGGGCAGCTGGCGCGTGCGGTTCTCCATGTCCGCCATGCGCTCGACCGTGAGCGGATGCGTCGAGAGGTAGGCGGGCGCGGCGGAGCGGTAGTAGCGGTTGTTCGACTGCAGCCGCGAGAAGAACTCCTCCATGCCGCGCGGGTCGAACCCGGCGTTGTAGAGCGTGGCGATGCCCATGCGGTCCGCCTCGCGCTCGGCGTTCTGCGAGTAGTTGAGCTGGGACTGGATCATCGCGGCCTGCGAGCCCATGGCGATCGCGGCGGCGGCGTGTCCGCCCGAGCTCCCGCCCGCGCGGGCGGCGAGGATCGCGAGCAGAATCGAGCCGAGCGTGAGCGCGAGGTTGCCGCGCTGGCCCTCGATCATGCGCGCGATGTGGCGCTGCGCGACGTGGCTCACCTCATGGGCCATCACGCCCGCGAGCTCGCTCTCGCTCTGCGCGGAGATGATCGTTCCGGTGTGCACGGCGATGTAGCCGCCGGGCAGCGCGAAGGCGTTGAGCGTTTCGTCGCGGATCGGGAAGAAAAAGAAGCCGTAGGTGCTCGTGCGCGCATGGCTGACGAGCTGGTAGCCGAGCCGTCCGAGGTATTCCGTGATCTCCGGGTCCGAGAGAAAGGTCGGATCCGCCCGGACCTGCGTCATGAGCTCGGTGCCGAGGCGGAATTCGTCCTGGGGCGAGAGCCCGGCGTCGGCGGTCGAGCCGAGCGACGGGAGGTTCAGGTCAAGCGCCGCAGCTCCGGCCGCGACAGGCGTGAGCGCCGTGACGAGGCTGGCGGCGAGGGCGATCGCGGTCTGGGTGAGCTTGTGCATGGGCGGCGAATGCGATAATCAGGCCTTTCCGGAGGGCGGGAGACCATTATGGGCCCGCTCGCCCGACGGTTCTGTTCTTGAGGGTTATCAGTTGTGAACGGACTGACGCATTTTGACGCCAAGGGCGACGCGCACATGGTCGACGTCGGCGAAAAGGCCGAGACGAAGCGCATCGCGCGCGCTCGCGGGGAGATCCGCATGGCTCCGGAGGCCTTCGCGCTCGTGCGCGAGGGGCGGGCGAAGAAGGGCGACGTGATCGCCGTGGCGCGCATCGCGGCCATCATGGCCGCCAAGCGCACTTCGGACCTCGTTCCGCTCTGCCATCCGATCGGACTCACGCGCGTCGCGGTCGAGTTCGAGCTTGACGAATCCGCGAGCCGCGTCGTCTGCGTCGCGCAGTGCGAGTGCCGCGGACAGACGGGCGTCGAGATGGAGGCGCTCACGAGCGTCCAGGTGGGCCTGCTCACGGTCTACGACATGCTCAAGGCCGTCGACCGCGGCATGGTGATGACGGACATTTCCCTCATCGAGAAGGACGGCGGCAAGTCCGGCCGCTGGGTCCGGCAGGAGCAGGCGCATCTCTGACGACAGAAGGCGCGAGGGGCGCCTTGCGGACACCCCTCGTTCATGGATCAGATGAGTCCGAGGCAGGACGCCTCGTAGACCGCCTCGCCGCGCGAGTGCACCTGAAGCTTGCGGTAGATCTTCTTGATGTGCGCCGTCACCGTGTGCGGCGAGATGCCGAGAAGCTCGCCGATCTGCGCGAAGGAGATGCCCTTGGCGAGGAGCGTGAGAATCTCCATCTCGCGCTGCGAGAGCTGGTGCCCCTCGGGCATCTCCGGCATCGGCCGGATCGCGGCCGGGGCGGGCGTCGTCACCGTGCGCGAGTGGATCGCGCAGAGCACGCTGCGCGCGACGGTCGGGGAGACGGGCGAGCCGCCGCCCCGCAGAAGGCGGATGCTCGTGATGAGGTCGTCCTGGCCGTCCTTGAGGATGTATCCCGTCGCGCCCGCGAGGATGGCGCGGATGACGAAGGGCTCCTGCGAGTAGGACGTGTAGACGAGCACGTCAAGATCGCGCAGGCGCTGCTTGAGCCGGGCGATGACGGGGGCCATGTCGCGCTTCTCGATGAGCACGTCCGTGATGAGGACGTCGAGTCCCTCGAAGTTCTGCGAGGCGTTCTCGATCTCCCGCATGCTCTGGGCGAAGCCGGAGACCGTGATGTCGTCGGCGCAGGAGAGCGTGCGCGCGATCCTCGCGCACGCATCGTCACTGTCGGCGGCGATGAAGACGCGCAGCGGCTTGCGCTGCGCGCTGGCATTCCTTGTATCTGTCATGGTCGTGGATGCGGCTGAAGGCCGGACGGCGCATGGCGCGCCGCCATGGTGAAAACCCTGCTGGACGGGCGATATTAGCACGCTCCTTCGACGCTCAGACCGCCTCCGCGAGCCCTCTGCGGCAAAGAGGGCCAAAGATGCGAAAGGGGCGCGGAGCTCCTTTGCGGAGACTCCGCCGCCCCTGCGCGGCAGGTCCGCGGCGCGTCCGGGAGAACGCGGCCGCGCCCCGCGGGCCTGCGGCTTGATCAGCCGCTTCGCCGGTTAGCGGATGACGAGCAGCGGCACGTCGCCCGAAGCGGCGATGCGCGTGGCGGTCGAGCCCATGATCGCGCTCTTGAAGCGGCCGTAGCCGTGCGAGCCCATGACGATGATGTCGAGCTTGCGCTTCTTTGCGAAGGCGGCGATCTCATCGCCGGGGTTGCCGACGAGGCAGACCTCCTTGGTCTTGACCGCGGCCTTGGCGAGGAGCGGACGGAGCGGCTCGACGGCTTCGTTGAACTCCTCGCGCTGCAGGTCAAGGACCTCCTCCTCGGAGAGCGCGGGCAGGGCCATGCCGGCCATGTCGGGCATGACGGCGCCGGCGTAGTCGCTCACCACGTTGAGCAGGTAGAAGTTCGCGCCCGTGCCGAAGAGCGAGACGTGCTTGATCGCGTAGCGCACGGCCGCGCGGCCGAACTTCGAGCCGTCGACCGCGATGCCCACGCGCAGGGCGTCGCCCTCGGTCGGGACCTTGCCGCGGATGACGAGCATCGGGCACTTCGTCTGGGCGAGCACGCCGTTGGAGACCGAGCCGAAGAAGAGCCCCTTGAGGGCGCTCTGGCCGCGCGAGCCCATGACGATCAGGTCCGCGCCGGTCTTCTCGGCGGCCTTGGCGATCGACGGGGCGGGCTCGCCGACGACGAAGGACTCGGACGCCTTGAAGCCGACCTTCTCAAGGATCTTGCGGGCCGGGCCGAACACCTTCTCGGCCTCGTCCTCGTAGTAGCGCTGGATCGCGTCCTGGCCGACCAGGCGGCAGGCGCGGGCGGGCAGCGGGAGCTGGACGTTGAGGAGCTCAATGTCGGGATTGCTTCCGAGCAGGGTGGTGCGGGTGGCGATGAACGACACGGCGTTGAGGGAGTTGGTGCTGCCGTCAACCGGAACGAGGATGCGCATGGTGTTTCTCCTTTTTCAATGCGGCCCGGGCGCTGCGGAGGACGCCCCGGCCGCTTCCTGCACTACTGGGGCTACGTTACCACGGGAGGGGCGATTCGTCTCTCCGAAAAGATCGAAATCGATCATGGTTTGCGTAAACTCAATGTTATGCACTTTCAAATTTGATCGGATCAAGCCGGCGACAAGACATAAATAACAGCTGGATGACCGCCGTTGGATGCGCGAGTTTGCAGGAGCGGCGCGGGAAAGGCGGGAAAACGCATTCGCGCTGATCCGCCCGGAATGCGTCGGAGGCGCGGATGCGCCCCCGCGCTGAGCATTTCCCCCGGCGCCGGCCCTAAAATTGGAGGCAAGGCGCTTCGTGCAAGATGCGCCCTGCACCGGATGAGAAAAGGAAGAAACACATGTACAAGCGCATTCTTGTTCCGACGGACGGCTCCGAACGCTCCGTGAAGGCCGTCGAGGGCGCGGCCCGCTTCGCCAAGCCGATCGGCGCGACGCTCGTCGTCATGACGGTGGTCGAGCCCTATTCGTACACGAATCTCGCCGAGTACCGGCCCGAGTCGATCGAGCAGTACGACGAGCGCGTCACGGCCGAGGCCGAGGAGCGCCTTGCCGACGCCAAGGAGATCGCCGACAGGATCGGCGTTGAGAACCGCACCGTGATGACCAAGAGCTTCTCGCCCGCCGAGGCGATCATCGAGCAGGCCGAGAAAAACGGGTGCGACCTCATCGTCATGGCGAGCCACGGCCGCAAGGGCATCGCCGCGGTGCTCCTCGGCTCCGAGACGCAGAAGGTGCTCACGCACTCGCACTTCCCGGTGATGGTTTACCGCTAACATCATCGGCCCGGCCGCATCCGCGTAACCCTTTCCGCAGTCCGGCCGTCAGACTGACCCCCACATTTCATTTTTTTGGAGCAGCAATGGCTGAAGAAAACCAGTTCGGCATGGACGACCTTGACGCCCAGATGGATGTCAACAGCCTCGTGCGCGAGGAGATCATCTCCGACCGCCGCGTCGGCTCGCTTCGCGTGCTGACGCCGATCCATGCGGACGGAACGCGCGACGAGAGCCGGGACATCGTGTTCCTCGGCGAGGCGCAGATCATGACGCAGGTCGGCCCGATTCCGATCAACTTCGAGATTCCGGGCAAGACGCTCGCCGAGGCCGTCGCCAACTACGGCGAGGCCGCCAAGAAGGGTCTGCACGATACGGTCGAGCGCCTGCGCGAGATGCGCCGCGAGGCCGCGAGCCAGATCGTCACGCCGGGCATGCCGGGCTTCCAGGCGCCCCCCGCGGGCGGCGCCGGCGGCAGCGGCCTCGTGATGCCGTAAGCGCGGCATTGCGATTCGCATGAACCGGGAGCGTTCGCCAGCGCGAACACGTCCCCGGGACGAACGGCGCCGCCGGTTCACTCCGGCGGCGTCCTTTCGTCTCAAGGAGCGCCCTCACCGATGAGAGACGAGCAGGTTCAGGACCGCCCCAGGCCCTTTGACAGACATTTCTTCGAGACGACGCCGACACGCCGGCTCCTCGGCGCGGGCAGGTACGCCAATGCCGTCGTCTGGCGGGTCACCCGGGACGGACATGACTGGACGGTGAAGGACTTCTCGAGCCGGCCGCTTGCGGTGCGCCGCCTCATCGCGCCCATCCTCATCGACCGCGAGGCCCGGGCCCTGGCGCGCCTCGAGGGCGTCGACGGCGTGGCGCAGCGCTTCTTCGTCCTCGACCGGTGCGCCATCGCGATGGAGTTCATCCCCGGCGTTGCGCTCGGACGGGCGGATCCCGCGCGGGTGACGCCGGAGTTCCTGAGGCGCCTCGAGCGGCTCATCGCCGCCGTGCACGCCCGTGAGGTCGTTCATCTCGACCTGGGCGGAGGCGGCAACATCATCGTCCGGCCGGACGGCACGCCCGGCCTCATCGACTTCCAGGCCGCGGTCTCGACCCGGGGCCTGCCGCGCCGGCTCGCGCAGACGCTGCGGGCGATGGACTTCGCTGGGTGCTTCAAGAAGTGGACGCTCTTTCAACCCGATGAGATGGGCGAGCGGCGCCGCCGCCTCATGGTTCGCGTCAACCGAATCCGGCGCTGCTGGCTCCTTCACGGCTATCCGGTGGTTCGTCCGCAGAGCGGCGACCCATCCAAATCCCAAAAATCAAAGGGTTAAATGCACCTGACGGTCGCAATCGGGTATGATTGCGGCCTTTCCGCGGCGGGCGGCCCCGCGGCCGCCTGATTTTCTCCGCCCGACGAATTCCAACGGATCCAGGATCCCAAGAGCCCGATGGCACAGTACGTTTTCACGATGAACCGCGTGGGGAAGATCGTTCCCCCGAAGCGTCAGATTCTCAAGGACATCTCCCTTTCCTTCTTCCCGGGCGCCAAGATCGGCGTGCTCGGCCTCAACGGCGCGGGCAAGTCGACGCTCCTGAAGATCATGGCGGGCGTTGACAAGGATCACGAGGGCGAGGCCGTTCCGATGCCCGGCATCAAGATGGGCTACCTCCCGCAGGAGCCTGCGCTTGATCCGGAAAAGACCGTCCGCGAGACGGTCGAGGAGGGCATGGGCGAGGTGATGCAGGCCCAGGCGAAGCTTGACGCCGTCTACGCCGCCTACGCCGAGCCCGACGCGGACTTCGACGCGCTCGCCGCAGAACAGGCGCGCCTTGAGGCGATCATCGCCGCCGCCGGCACGGACGCCTCCACGCAGATGGAGATCGCCGCCGACGCGCTGCGCCTGCCGCCCTGGGACGCGCGGATCGGCGTCCTCTCGGGCGGCGAGAAGCGCCGCGTGGCCCTGTGCCGCCTGCTGCTCTCGCGCCCGGACATGCTTCTGCTCGACGAGCCGACCAACCATCTCGACGCAGAGTCCGTCGAGTGGCTCGAGCAGTTCCTGCACCGCTTCCCCGGAACGGTCGTGGCCGTCACCCATGACCGCTACTTCCTCGACAACGCCGCCGAGTGGATCCTTGAGCTTGACCGCGGCGAGGGCATCCCCTGGAAGGGCAACTACTCCTCCTGGCTCGACCAGAAGGAGCGGCGCCTCGAGATCGAGAAGCGCCAGGAGGACGCCCGCATGAAGGCGATCAAGCACGAGCTCGAGTGGGTTCGCCAGAACCCCAAGGGCCGCCAGGCCAAGAGCAAGGCCCGCCTCTCGCGCTTCGAGGAGCTCTCCTCGGTCGAGTACCAGCAGCGCAATGAGACCAACGAGATCTTCATTCCGGTCGCCGAGCGCCTCGGCAACAACGTGATCGAGTTCAGCCACATCTCGAAGGGCTTCGGCGACCGCCTGCTCATCGACGACCTCTCGTTCGTGATTCCGCCCGGAGCCATCGTCGGCGTGATCGGCCCGAACGGCGCCGGCAAGTCGACGCTCTTCAAGATGATCGAGGGCCGCGAGACCCCGGACTCGGGCGAGATCAAGATCGGCCCGACGGTGAAGCTCGCCGCCGTGGATCAGCTGCGTGATTCGCTGCCCAACGACAAGACCGTGTTCGAGGCCGTCTCCGAGGGCCAGGACATCCTGCAGGTCGGCAAGTTCTCGATGCAGAGCCGCGCCTACCTCGGCCGCTTCAACTTCAAGGGCGGCGACCAGCAAAAGCTCGTCGGCGCCCTCTCGGGCGGCGAGCGCGGGCGACTGCATCTCGCGAAGACCCTCCTCGCGGGCGGCAACGTCCTGCTTCTTGACGAGCCTTCGAACGACCTCGACGTCGAGACGCTGCGCGCGCTCGAGGAGGCGCTGCTCGAGTTTGCGGGTTGCGCGCTCGTCACCTCGCACGACCGCTGGTTCCTCGACCGCATCGCGACGCACATCCTTGCGTTCGAGGGCGACTCGAAGGTCGTCTTCTTCGACGGCAACTACAACGAGTACGAGGCTGACAAGCGCCGCCGTCTCGGCGAGGAGGGCGCCAAGCCCAAGCGCCTGCGCTTCAAGCCCCTCAAGCACTGACCGTCTCAGGCCTTCGGCCGCTCCAGCCCGGGGCGGCCGAAAGGCTTCCGGAAAAGAGAAGCGCCCGCCTTTCCGAAGAGGAAAGCGCGGGCGCCGTCGTCAGAGGGGCCGGTCAGGCGTCAGGCCTTCCTGCCGCAGCACTGCTTGTACTTTTTGCCGCTGCCGCAGGGGCAGGGGTCGTTCCTGCCGATGCGGGGCGACTCGCGGCGCACGGGCTCGTTCGGGACGTTGAGCGTCTTGAACGTGAAGACGCTCTCGACGATCTGATAGAGCGCCTCGGCGAGGTCCTTCGCGCGTGGGCATTCCTTGCGGGCGGCCTCGAAGACGGCGCGGCTCTCCTCGTCGGCGAGCTCCTCGGGGTCCGAGGCCATGCGGGCGGCGATCGGAATGAGGGCGCGCTGGGCCTCTTCGGAGTCCGTCGCATCGTCGGGCCACTGGGCGGCGCCCATCATGAAGCCGGCGGCCCAGGGCACGACGGCCTCGATGCTCTCCTCGCCCGTGATCTCCTCGCCCTTCTCATCGAGCAGCGGGAAGATCACCGGATCGAGTCCGCCGCCGGCGTTGAGCGCCGCGCGGATCTCGCGCATGCGCATGCCGATGAGCTCGATCAGGCGCTCGTCGGCGGGCACCTTCTCCGGATCTCCGTCCTCGCTGAAGATGAACGGGATGACATCCTCCTCGGCGGGGGCCGCGGGGTTGAGCGCGCAGGCGGTGACGTAGCCGTCGAGCACGCCGGCGTCCATGGCGTCCTCGCTGCCGAGCGCCTCGATGCGCGTCTGCATTTCCTCAATCTCGGCGTTGTCGATGAGCCGGATGTCTTCGTTCATGGGTGTCTCCCGGAGGTCCTGGTGTGTGGCGGGGTGCGCGGAGCGGCCCCTTCGGATGCGCAGGATCATAGCGCAGGCGGCCAATTCGTATCCGTCTGTGTCCGCGGAAGAGGCGCATGCGCGCGCTTTGACGGCGCGTTCACGCGGGTCCGGGATAATAGCGGTCTCACGCAACCATCCGGCAGGGCGACGCAAGTGGATCCGCTGACCATTCTCCAGACGACGGTGCTCGGCATCGTCGAGGGCCTTACAGAATTCCTCCCGATCAGCTCGACGGGACACCTCATCATCGCGAGCGACCTGATCGGGTTCGCCGGATCGCCCGGCGCCGACACGTTCCTCGTGGCAATCCAATCGGGCGCGATCCTCGCCGTGTGCTGGTACTACCGCGCGCGGATCCTTTCGATCCTCCGGGGGCTTTTCAGCGTGCCGCGCGAGCGGCGCCTAGCCGTCAACACCGTTGTGGGGTTCCTGCCCGCTGCGGTGATCGGCGTGCTCATCGCGGGCTTCATCAAGCGGCACCTCTTCAATCCCGTCACGGTGGCGATCGCGCTTGTCGCGGGCGGCCTCATCATCCTTTGGGTCGAGCGCCGTGCGGAAGGCTCCGCCAAGCCTCCGAGGGTCGCGCAGATGGACGACCTCACCTGGCGCGACGCGCTCGCGGTGGGCTTCATGCAGAGCCTTGCGATGATCCCGGGCACGAGCCGGTCGGGCGCGACCATCATCGGCGGCATGGTCCTCGGACTCTCGCGGCGCGCCGCCACCGAGTTCTCGTTCTTTCTCGCCATTCCGACGATCTTCGGCGCGACGGTCTACGACCTCTGGAAGGCGCGGGACATCCTTGACGCGGTCAATCTTCCCGAGCTCGCCCTCGGCACGGCCGTTTCGTTCGTGAGCGCGCTCGCCGTCGTGCACTGGCTGCTGCGCTTTGTCGCGCGGCACGACTTCAAGGGCTTCGGCTGGTACCGCATCGCCTTCGGCCTCGTGATCCTCGTCACCTGGCTCTTCGGCTGGGTCGACTGGAGCGCCCTGGCCTGACGGACGGGCGGAGAAGCGGAAGCGAGAAGGGCGCGGCTTCCTTTCGGAGGCCGCGCCCTTCTCCCGCCGGGCCGCGCGCGGCGGCCGGAAGCCGGGCACCTGCGGGTGAACACCAGATCCCAGATGCCGTGGCCGAGGCGCTCGCCCCGGGCCTGGAACTTCGTCTGCGGACGCTCGCACAGGGGGTTGCCCATCACGGGGCTGAAGCCCTCGTGAAGGTTCCTGAGCAGAGGCTCGGCCGAGAGCACCTCCATCATCTGCTCGGAGTAGTTCTCCCAGTCCGTGGCGCAGTGGATGTAGCCGCCCGGAGCGATGCGCGAGGCGAGCATTCCGATGAAGGGCTGCGCGACGAGGCGGCGCTTGTGGTGGCGGGCCTTGCGCCAGGGGTCGGGGAAGTAGATGTGCACGCCCGCGAGGAAGTTCTCCGGGATCATGTCGCGCACGACCTCGACGGCGTCGTGCCGGACGATGCGCACGTTCCCGACGGCGCCCTCGTCAAGGCGCTTGGCGAGCGCGCCGACGCCGGCGGCGAACACCTCGCAGCCGAGGAAGTTGATCTCCGGGTGCGCGGCGGCGATCGCCGCGGTGGTCTCGCCCATGCCGCAGCCGATCTCAAGGACGACGGGCGCCTCGCGGCCGAAGGCGGCCGTGAAGTCCAGCCGCTCCGGGGAGTACTCGACGGCGTAGCGCGGAAGCGCCTCCTCGAGCGCGCGCTTCTGGGCGTTCGAGATGTGGCCGCGCCGCATCACGAAGCTGCGGATGTGGCGGTTCTTGAGCTCCTCGAGCTCCTCGGGGGTGAGCTCCTTCTTTTCGGCGTTTTCCATGTGATTCACTGCGGGTGCGGAAATGAGTCCGCGATTATCCGCTTGGGGGCGAGGGCGAGTCAATGCGCTTCGGGCGGAATCAGCGCCGGCCGCCCCGAAAGAGAAAGGGCGTCGGCCGCGCGAGGCGGGGCGCCCTTTCAGGGAATCCGTCGGACCGGACGGATCAGCGGTGCGAGAGCCGTCGGACAAGCCAGTCGCCGAGCGACTGCAGGCCCTGGACGAGAACGATCAGCACGAAGACCACGGGCCACATCACCTCGGGCATGAAGCGCTGGTAGCCGTAGCGGATGCCGAGGTCGCCCAGTCCGCCGCCGCCGACGACGCCCGCCATGGCCGAGTAGCCGATCAGGCTCACGACGGCGATGGTGAGGCCGGCGAGGATGCCCGGACGGGCCTCGGGCAGGAGCACCTTCCAGACGATCTGCAGGTTCGAGGCGCCCATGGCCTGGGCGGCCTCGACGAGGCCCTTGTCGACCTCGCGCAGGCTCGTCTCGACGATGCGGGCGATGAAGGGCGACACGGAGATCGTGAGCGGGACGATCGCCGCCGCGGTGCCGATCGAGGAGCCGACGACGAGGCGGGTGAACGGAATGATCGCCACGAGCAGGATGATGAAGGGCACCGAGCGGGTCGCGTTGATCACCGTCGCGAGCAGCGCGTGGAGCTTGGGCATCGGAACGAACGACTTCCTGTCCGTGATGAAGAGGAGGATGCCGAGCGGAATGCCGAGGCACGAGCCAATGCCTCCCGAGACGACCACCATGAAGATCGTCTCAAGGAAGGAGGCGGAAATCATGTCGATGAGCGTGCTAGACATTGGTGATCTCCTCGAGGATGACGCCGCGGTCGCGCAGATACTCGACCGCGAGGCGGAAGCTCTCGGCGGGCGCCGTCACCAGGAGCGTCAGCGTGCCGAGCGTGCGGCCCTGCAGGTCGTCGACCGTGCCGCGCAGAATGCTGAAGTCGATGCCGAACTCGCGCGAGGCGTGCGAGATGACCGGTTCGGTCACTTCGCTGCCGATGAAGGAGAGGTGCAGCAGATGCACGTTCTCGCGGCCGTTGCGCTCGCGCGAGGCGTTCACCGCGTCGACGATCGACTGCGGCAGCGTGCTGTCGACGACCTGGCCGATGAGGGCGCGCGTCGTTTCGCTCCTGGGACGGGCGAAGATGTCGAGCACGTCGCCCTGCTCGACGATGCGGCCCTTGTTCATCACGACGACGCGGTTGCAGATCTGCTTCACGACGTTCATCTCGTGCGTGATCATTACGATCGTCACGCCGAGCTTCTCGTTGATGCGCTTGAGGAGCGCGAGCGTCGCCGTCGTCGTCTCGGGGTCGAGCGCCGAGGTGGCCTCGTCCGAGAGCAGCACCTTGGGGTCGTTCGCCAGGGCGCGGGCGATGCCGACGCGCTGCTTCTGGCCGCCCGAGAGCTGCGAGGGGTACTTGTTGACGTGCTCGTCAAGCCCGACGAGATGGATGAGCGGCTCGATCTTGGCGCGGATCACGTCCTTGGGCGTGCCGACGAGCTCAAGGGGCAGGGCGACGTTGTCGTAGACCGTGCGGGAGCTGAGCAGGTTGAAGTGCTGGAAGATCATGCCGATCGAGCGGCGCACCTCGCGCAGATTGGCCTCGCCGAGCGCGGTGAGCTCGCGGCCGTCGACGGTCACGCGCCCTTCGGTCGGGCGGTTGAGCAGGTTGATGCAGCGCACGAGCGTGCTCTTGCCCGCGCCCGAGCGGCCGATGATCCCGAAGATCTCGCCGGGGCGGATGTGTATGGAGACGTCCTTGAGCGCCTCGAAGACCGTCCCGTCGGGAGCGACGTAGGTCTGCGTGATGTTGTCAAGCTTGATCATGTGACGCGTTTGGAGGTTTCTTGGGCCGCGCGAGGGATTCCCGGGCGGCGGATGGGAGGATCGGCAGAGTCTATCGGTCCGGGCCGCTGCGCGCAGCGGCCCGGACGCCGGAGCCTTGAGGTATTACCTGCCGGAATGCGGCGGCCGGAGGAGAGGAGAAGGGCGGGAAAAGGAAAAGCTCGCCTTCCCGGAGGAAGACGAGCTTTCGTATTGGTGGGAACGCAGGGATTCGAACCCTGGACCGACGGATTAAGAGTCCGCTGCTCTACCAGCTGAGCTACGTTCCCGAAGACAAGCGCAGGACGCCTAACTTCATCGAATTTTGGTGGGAACGCAGGGATTCGAACCCTGGACCGACGGATTAAGAGTCCGCTGCTCTACCAGCTGAGCTACGTTCCCGAATTTTTCCCGAACAAGCCTGAGGTGGTGGGTCGTGCGGGATTCGAACCCACGACCAACGGATTAAAAGTCCGCTGCTCTACCAGCTGAGCTAACGACCCATTGTGTCGGTCGCTGCCGCACAGGTTTGTTCGTTTGAGGAGCAGAATTCTGCCTCAGCATTTTCCTCTTGTCAAGGGCCGGCGATTGTCGTTCTGGGAGCGGGCGGCGGCGCGGGCGTCCGGCGGCGTCGCCCGCCCTCATCGTGCAGATGCGCCCCAAAAAAGCTACTTTGTTAGGGTAACCACTAACAAAAGAGACCGTTGCACAAGACGGCGCAAGGATGCTATTGTTCGTTTGCCGCAGAAGACGCGGATCGCAAATTTCATTGAACAATCAATAAGCTAGTGGATCATTTTGTGCAGTAATTTCAAAAAATGATCCACCGAGATCCCCGCCGGAGACGACGGACGCGCAGCGTCCTCTCCGATCTCCTTTGGCGACGGGTGAAACCGAAGAAGAGGTACACGAAATGGCATCGAAGAACTCGGCGCGCGCGAAGCCCGCGGAACGAAAGGAAGGCGAAGAGCGCAAGAAGGCGCTTGCGGTTGCGCTCGCCTCGATCGAGAAGCAGTTCGGCAAGGGCGCCATCATGCGCATGGACGACTCCATCAAGCAGGAGGACATCGAGGTCTGCCCGACGGGCTCGCTCTCGCTTGACCTCGCGCTCGGCGTCGGCGGCCTGCCCAAGGGCCGCATCATCGAGATCTTCGGGCCGGAGTCCTCCGGCAAGACGACGCTCTCGCTGCAGTGCGTCGCGGAGATGCAGAAGCTCGGCGGAACCTGCGCCTTCATCGACGCGGAGCATGCCCTTGACGTGGGCTATGCGCAGCGCCTCGGCGTCAACATGCCCGACCTGCTGCTCTCGCAGCCCGACACGGGCGAGCAGGCCCTTGAGATCGTCGACGCGCTCGTGCGCTCAGGCTCGGTCGACCTCATCGTCGTCGACTCGGTCGCCGCCCTCACGCCGAAGAACGAGATCGAGGGAATCATGGGCGAGTCGCTCCCGGGCCTGCAGGCGCGCCTCATGTCCCAGGCTCTGCGCAAGATGACGACGAACATCGCCCGCACGAAGTGCATCGTCATCTTCATCAACCAGATCCGCATGAAGATCGGCGGCTACGGCAACCCCGAGACCACCGCCGGCGGCAACGCGCTCAAGTTCTACAGCTCCGTTCGCCTTGACATCCGCCGCGTCGGCGCGATCAAGAAGGGCGACGAGATGATCGGCAACGAGACCAAGGTCAAGGTCGTCAAGAACAAGGTCGCGCCTCCGTTCAAGCAGGTGAAGTTCGACATTCTCTACGGCCAGGGCATCTCGCGCCTGGGCGAGCTCATCGACATCGGTACCGAGCTCAACGTAATCGAGAAGACGGGCTCCTGGTACTCCTACAACGGCCAGCGCCTCGGGCAGGGCAAGGAGAAGACCCGCGACCGCCTCAAGGACGATCCGGAGCTGCAGAAGGAGATCGAGCAGAAGATCCGCGAGCTCAAGGGCGTGCACCTCTCGAGCATCACTGCGGTTGACGACGAGGACATGGCCCAGCTCGACGAAGGCACGGTCCGCAACGCTGACGAAGGCGACGAGGACATCGACGTCATCGACACGGAGGTCGACGCCGACGTCGATCTGTGACCGGTCGGATTGCTGAAGCACAAGACTTGATGCGCAGGGCTTCCGCTCTTTTCGGGCGGAGGCCCTGCGTCACGCTGAGGATACCGAGGAGACGCAATCGTGGAAATCCTGTTTGACGAGGACGATCTCGAGCCCGCGCAGGCCGGTCAGACCGACGCCTCCGCACCCGCGGCGGCCTTGGAGACGTCGGAGGCGTCGCTCTTCGGTGACTTGGAGGAGGCGCTCGGCCTCGAGCCCGTGTTCGCGCCGGCGCCGCTCAGCGGCGCGGCGCCGGTTTCCCGGACGCCTGTCGCCGATCCCTGGGGTGAGGCCCGCGCCGCGGCGGCGAAGTCCTTGAGGCCGGCCCGGACCGGGGGGGCGGCCGTCCGTGCGGAGCGCGCCGAACCTCCCGCTCCGGCGGCATCCCCGGAGCCGGACGGATCGCTCTTCCCGGAGATCGCTCCGGCCGAGCGAGCGAAGCCCCGGAGGGTCGTGAAGGCAGTGAAGACGGTGAAGCCGGCGAAGCCGCGCAAGGCCTCGGGCTCAGGGGATGCGCCGAAGGCGGAGGCGCCCGAGTCCTTCGTCGAGTGCTCCGAGGATTGGGGCGGCGCGCGGATCATCCGCACGCCCGGGGATGCCGAGGCCTTCAACGTCCTGCGCGAGGACGGAACGGTCGTCGAGGTCGACCGCGACTCCTGCGCCGATTCGGGCGTCTTCGAGCGCGAGCGCCGCCGGCGCCGCGCCTCCGACGGCCGGCGCCGGCCCGCGAAGAGCATTCTCACGCGCGCGATCGACGCGCTCTCGCGGCGCGAGTATTCGCGCCGCGACCTCGGCCGCAAGCTTGCGCAGAACCTCGCCGAGGGGGAGACCCGCGAGCAGGTGACCGAGACCCTCGACCGGCTCGAGAGCCTGGGGCTTCTTTCCGACGAGCGCTACGCCGAGGCGAAGGTGAGAGCCGCCGCGGGCCGCATGGGCGACTATCGGCTGAGGCGCGAGCTTCGCATGAGCGGCGTCTCCGAGGAGCGCATCGATGCGGCGCTCGAGACGGTCGAGGAGTCCGAGGACGTCCGCGCCCTGAGGATGTGGCGGCGCCGCTGGAGCGAGCCGCCGGAAAACTGGAGGGAACGCGAGAAGATGACCCGGTACCTGCTCACGCGCGGGTTCGGAATGTCGGCGATCAGCCGCGTCCTGCGCGGCGAGGTGGAGCTTCCCGAGGACGAGGTCTGAGCTCATTTGACCTCGATCGGATCGGAAACGCAAAGATTTTTTCGGCTTTCCGACGATGAGTGAAAACCCGGCCTGTAGAATCAATGGCTCTGTCGAACCTTACTTGAAATAGGAGTGAATTGTGGAGTACCTCTGGGACCTTCTGGTGAACCTGCATTGGGGCGCCATCGGGCAGATCATCATGATCGATATTCTGCTCGGAGGCGACAACGCGGTGGTCATCGCCATGGCCTGCCGCAACCTGCCGCACGAGCAGCGTTCGAAGGGCATCTTCTGGGGTACGGCCGGCGCCATCGCTCTGCGCGTGGTGCTCATCACGTTCGCCGTGATGCTTCTTGACCTGCCGTTCCTCAAGGCCGTCGGCGCGCTCCTTCTTCTCTGGATCGGCGTGAAGCTCCTCGTCCCCGAGTTCGACTCCCACGAGAAGATTGAGGGCAGCTCCAGGCTCCTCGGCGCCATCAAGACGATCATCGTCGCGGACTTCGTGATGTCCTTCGACAACGTGATCGCCATCGCGGGCGCCGCGCAGCAGGCGCACGAGGCGCATCAGACGCTTCTTGTGATCTTCGGCCTGCTCGTCTCCGTTCCCTTCATCGTGTGCGGCAGCCAGGTCGTTCTGAAGCTCCTTGACCGCTTCCCGATCATCATCTACTTCGGCGGCGCGCTCCTCGGCTGGATCGCCGGCGGCATGGTCGTCTCGGACGGCTACGTCGCCTCGCACTGGCCCGAGATGAGCTTCATGGCCCACTACCCGGCCTGCATCGGCGGCGCGCTGCTTGTTGTCGTCGTCGGGCATCTCCTTGCGCGGAAAAAGCGCGCCGAGTACGAGGCCGCGCTCAAGCTCAGCAAGGTCGCTCCGAAGGCTGACGCCTCGGAGAACTGACGGTCGGTTCCGGCCAAGCGCTGGAGCATCGAAAAGCAAGCGGCGCCTCCCGCGAGGGAGGCGCCGCTTGCTTTGTCAAGGCGCTTCTTCGGATCAGGGCTTGACGACGTCGATGAACCCGCCGCCCAAGCAGATGTCGCCCTGGTAGAGCACTGCGCTCTGGCCGGGCGTGGGGGCCCATTGCGGCTCGTCGAATCCGAGCGTGAAACCTTCCGGCCCCATGGCGCGGACTTCGCAGGGCCCGTCAGCCTGGCGGTAGCGTGTCTTCACCGTGACGGGCGCCGCGGGATCGGGGGCGCGCCCGGAGATCCAGCTCGGGCGGACGGCGGCGAGCTCGTGCGAGAGCAGCCACGGGTGCTCGTGCCCCTGGCAGATCCAGAGCGTGTTCGTCGCGAGGTCCTTTTTCGCAACGAACCAGGGCTCGCCCGTTGAGTCGTGCTGTCCGCCGACGCCGATGCCCTTGCGCTGGCCGAGCGTGTAGAAGGACAGGCCGACGTGCTCGCCGACGACCTTGCCGTCAGGCGTGCGGATGGGGCCGGGCTTCGTCGGAAGGTACCGGCTGAGGAACTCCCGGAAGGGGCGCTCGCCGATGAAGCAGATGCCCGTCGAGTCCTTCTTCTTCGCGTTGGGCAGTCCGATCTCGGCGGCGATGCACCGCACCTCGGTCTTCATCATGTCGCCGACGGGAAAGAGGACGCGGGCGATCTGCTCCTGGCTGAGGCGATGGAGGAAGTAGCTCTGGTCCTTGCCCGGATCGACGCCGCGCAGGAGCTCCGTGACGCCTGCGCAGCGCCGCGTGCGGGCGTAGTGGCCCGTGGCGATCCAGTCCGCGCCCATGCGCATCGCGTGGTCGAGGAAGGCGCGGAACTTGATCTCGGAGTTGCACAGGATGTCCGGGTTGGGCGTGCGGCCCGCGGAGTACTCGCGCAGGAAGTCCGAGAAGACGCGCTCCTTGTACTCTCTCGCGAAGTTGACGGCCTCGATGTCGATGCCGACGACGTCCGCGGCGGCCGTGGCGTCGATGAAGTCCTGTCGGGACGAGCAGTATTCGCTGTCGTCATCGTCCTCCCAGTTCTTCATGAAGAGTCCGATGACTTCGTAGCCCTGCTCCTTGAGGAGCCAGGCGCTCACGGACGAATCCACGCCTCCGGAGAGGCCCACGACGACTTTTTCTTTGGACATGTGCTCGGATCGGACGGCCGCATACAATCTGGTGCGGCCGCAAGAGTTTGTGACGGCCCGGATTTTAGCGAGGAGCCTCCTATGACCGAAGAGAATGCCGCCCGAGAAATAAACCCGGCCGCGGCGAACGCCCTGGCGGAGTGCCGCCGTCGGACGGAGGCGTTCTGCCGGAGCCTGGGCGTCATGCGCCCGGTGCTCTCCGCGCCCATGTCGGGCGTTGCGGGGCCGGAGCTCGTCGCCGCGGTGAGCGAGGCCGGCGGCCTCGGCGTCCTTCCGACGGACGGCATGACGGCCGGGGAGATCCGGGAGGCGGCCGCCCGCGTGCGCGAGCTCACGCGCCGCCCCTTCGCGATCCAGATCAGGATTGCGCCGCGCGGCGTCCGGGATCCCGCGGAATTGAGGGAGCTCGCGAACGGCCTGTCCGAAGTCATGACGAACCTCGGGCTTGCCGATCCCACGACGCCCGAGGGGGAGGTCTTCTATGACTTTGCCTGCCGGCGCGAGGGGGAGGCCTTCGCGGAGCGCTTCGCCGCGATCCTTGAGATCCGGCCCGCCGCGGCGCTCTCGACGTGCGGCGGATTCCGCGAGCCCGAGGCCGAGGCGCTCTTCGCCGCGGGGATCCGCAACATCGGCACGGCGACGAC
>ERZ1035025.677-NODE-677-length-20903-cov-19.037653_pt1 | contig 20903 bp, 21 predicted proteins | sample MGYA00520619_ERZ1035025 | MGnify/ENA primary metagenome ERZ1035025 (study PRJEB33766, sample SAMN09781742) | gut metagenome | biome: gut microbiome | host: Homo sapiens | place: Madagascar | study: EMG produced TPA metagenomics assembly of the PRJNA485056 data...
TTTTTCATTCTATCCCGCCTTCCTTCCCTTGCTCTTTCTATTATATAGAAAAATAAATTGCTATTTTTGTAACAAAGTTTAAAATACTCTCCACCAACTGGAGGGTTTCTTCTGTCTATTTTTTATAAGTAATGCACAATTTTTATATAAGTTATTAAACATATTGCCTAAATATTGTAGTTTTTTTATCAATCTATTTCCATAAATTGTATTTTAAAACAATCTGTTACTGGTAAGGTTCTTTCTTTTTCTTGATATTTTTTCTCATTTTTAGAAAATAAGTACTTTACATTCCATCCCATGTATCCCTTAAAATACAATCATAGTCATTCGTGAAGAAAATATAGAAAGGAGTTTCATATGAGTGTAGTTATGGCAAATGCACTTGGCACTGGAGTTTTCTGTGGAATCTGGCAAGGTGTTGGTTCACTTCTTGGACTTGCAACCTGGATGGGATTCGTCGGCTGTACTTCTTATTTCTCAGCCGGATGTGGAAAAACCGGTTTTATCAAATCCATGTGCAGTAACTATGTTGGTCTTCTCTGGGGTATGTGTATTATCATGGCTGGAAATATCAACAGCGGCATTTTGTTTGGTGCGATCGTAACCGGAGCTTTCTCCTGGCTGATTGCATATCAGTCAAAGATTGATCTGTTATCTTGTGTTCCTAACACTTTCATGGGCGGTTTTTCTGCTTTTGCCAGTGGCGGAAACTGGAAAATGCTTTGCATCTGCCTTGTCTTAGGAAATATTCTTGGTGTATGCTGCGATTATTCTGGAAGATTTCTGGCAGCAAAATTCGGTAAAGATAATTAATAAAGAAATAAGAGCAAAACAAATTTTTCAAAGGAGCGTGAAATAAAGATGAGTAAAGTAATTAAAAAAGCTTACGCAGAAGAAATGAAACAGGGCTACAATTTAAGAACAGCCATGGAAGAAGCATCCAGATGTCTTCTCTGCCATGATGCCCCTTGCAGCAAGAGCTGTCCAGCAAAAACAGACCCAGCAAAATTCATCCGTTCTCTGCGTTTTAGAAATATCAAAGGTGCTGCAGAGACAATTCGTGAAAACAATCCATTAGCTGGTTGTTGTGCAGAAGTCTGTCCTTACGGTCAGCTGTGTGAACAGGCATGCAGCCGTACCGGAATCGACAAACCAATCGAAATCGGAAAGATTCAGAAATTCTTAGTTGAAATGGAAAAACGTGATGGAATGGAATTCCTTCATCCAGAAGAAAAACGCGATGGAAAGATTGCCTGCGTTGGTGCTGGTCCTGCTTCCTTAGCTTGTGCAAGAGAGTTAGCATTATTTGGATATGATGTAACAATCTATGAAGCAAATGAAAAAGCTGGTGGAGTATTAACATACGGAATCGTTCCTTCCAGATTACCTCAGGAAGTTGTTGATTTTGATATCCAGACAATCGAAAAAGTTGGTGTTAAATTCAAATTTAACGAGACAATCGATGCTGCCCGCTTAGAAGAATTAAAAGCTGAGTACGATGCAGTCTTTGTTGGAACTGGATTATGGAAATCTAAAGTGATCGATATCCCTGGAAAAGATCTTGATGGTGTTGTAAGCGCGATCGACTTCTTAAAGGATGCCCGATTAAATAAAGAAAACATGACACTTGGTGATACTGTTTTAGTTATCGGTGGTGGTGACGTTGCCATGGACTGTGTAACAACAGCAAAACAGCTTGGTGCAAAAGCTACAATCGTATATAGAAGAACGATTGAAGAAGCACCTGCTGATATTGATGAAGTTATGGCTGTACAGAGCATGGGAATTCCTATCATTCAGGAATTTGCACCAGGTGAGATTATCGGTAATGAAGGTCATGTAACTGCAATGAAATTTAATGGACGTGACAATGAATCCGAACTTACCATGAAAGCAGATCAGGTTGTATTTGCCATTGGACAGACTGCAGATGATACAACAAAAGATATCAAAGCCGGAGGTAAAGTATTTACTGGTGGAGATATGGTAAACGGTGGAAAAACTGTTGTACAGGCTGTTGCTGAAGGTAAAGACGCTGCTGCTATGATCGCTGCATATCTGAACAAATAGAAAGGAGGCATTGATTATGTCATTAAAGAAAGATTTATCTATTGATTTTTTAGGAGTTAAATGTGAGAACCCATTCTTCCTCTCTTCTTCTCCAGTAGGAAGTAACTATGAAATGTGTGCAAAAGCCCTGGAAGCTGGATGGGGTGGAATTTATTATAAAACAATTGGTATCTTTATCCCGGATGAATGTTCTCCTCGATTTGATATCACGAAAAAAGAAGGAACTCCTTGGGTTGGTTTTAAGAATATGGAACAGATTTCTGATAAACCATTAGAAGTTAACTTAGAATATATGCGCCGCTTAAAACAAGATTATCCAAACAAAGTCATCGTTGCAAGTATCATGGGAAGTAACGATGAAGAATGGACAACTCTTGCAAAAGCTGTTACAGAAGCCGGCGTTGACATGATCGAGTGTAACTTCTCCTGTCCTCAGATGACATCTCATGCTATGGGATCTGACGTTGGACAGAATCCTGAATTAGTTAAACATTATTGTGAAGTCGTTACAGCTGCTACAGATATCCCTGTAATCGCTAAGATGACTCCTAACATTGGAAATATGGAAATTCCTGCAATCGCTTCTATGGAAGGTGGAGCTGCTGGTATCGCTGCCATCAATACAGTCAAAGCGATCACAAATATCGATATTGAAAATATCACTGCTATGCCTGTTGTAAACGGTAAATCTTCTATTTCCGGATACTCAGGAGCTGCAGTAAAACCTATTGCTCTTCGTTTCATTACACAGATGAAACAGCATCCAGATTTAGCGAATGTGCCTATCACTGGTGTTGGTGGAATCGAAACATGGAGAGATGCCTTAGAATTTATCCTGGTTGGTGCTTCTAACCTTCAGGTAACTACGGCTGTTATGCAGTATGGATACCGCATCGTTGAAGACATGATCAGCGGATTATCTCATTATATGGAAGATAACAGAATCGAAAAACTTTCTGATCTGGTAGGTCTTGCCCTTCCTAACATTGTTCCTGCTGAAGATCTTGATAGAAGTTTCAAACTGCTTCCTAAATTCGATGATGATATCTGCGCTGGATGTGGTAGATGTTATGTATCCTGCTTTGATGGTGGACATCAGGCAATTGACTGGGATGAAGAAACTCGTCGTCCAAAATTAAATACAGATAAATGTGTTGGATGTCATCTATGCCTGAATGTCTGTCCTGTTATGGATTGTATCACTCCTGGAGAGATCGTTATCAAACCTGGACGTGAAGATCATGAGATCAAAATAAAAACAAAGTACGAATAAGAAAATCACATCGATAAGGAGGTCTTAGCATATGAAAGAATTCGATCTGATCATTAAAAATGGAACCGTCGTAACCTCTACCGAAAGTTTTTTATGCGATGTCGCAGTCAAAGATGGAAAGATTGCTGCCATGGCAGAAAATATTGAAGCAGATGCAAACGAAATTTATGATGCCGCTGGAAAATTAGTTCTTCCTGGTGCCTTAGATGCACATACACATATGGCAATGCCATTTGGTGGAACTGTTTCCGCTGACAGTTATCTTGCAGGTACTCGTGCTGCTGCCTGCGGTGGTGTCACAACAATTTTTGATTACCCTGTACAGCACAAAGGAGAAACGATCCGCGGATTAGTAAACTCCAAAAAAGAAGTTTTAGAAAAAGAAGCCTGCGTTGACTACGCAATGCACTGCTGCATCACTGACTTAAATGAAGGTGAGATCCTTGAAGAAATGGAAAAGGCAGTTGCTGAAGGTATCACAAGTTTCAAATGTTTCCTTGTTTACAAAAAAGAAGGAATGATGGTCGATGATGGAATGCTTGCAAGACTGATGCTTCGTGCAAAAGAACTTGGAGCTATGATCAATATCCATGCTGAAAACCCTGATCTGATCGATTATTATACAGAGAAATTCTTAAGCGAAGGAAAGACAAGTGCCTGGTATCATTACATGAGCCGTCCTGAATTCGTAGAAGCTGAGGCCGATAAACGTGCGGTTCACTGGGCAAAACATTTAGAAGCTCCATTATATCTGGTTCATATGGCTGATAAAGAAGGGTTGGAAGCCTGCATTGAAGCTAAAGAAGATGGTGCTGATGTATTTGTTGAGACATGCCCACAGTATCTGGAATTTACATGTGACGTATATAGACGTGAAGATGGAAGAAACTTTGTATGTTCTCCACCAATGAAAGGGCAGGAAAGCCAGGATGCTTTATGGAAAGCAATCAAGAACGGAATGATCGATACGGTTGCTACTGACCACTGCCCATTCCAGAGCTATGAAAAAGACTGGGGTAAAGATGACTTTACAAAGATTCCAAATGGATGCCCTGGTGTAGAAAACTTATATCCATATATGCTGGATGCCGCAAACAGCGGAAAGATCACATTTGAACGAGCTGTTGAATTATGCTCTACAAATGTTGCCAAGATCTTTGGATGCGACAATAAAGGTTCTATCAGCGTAGGTAAAGATGCTGACATCGTTATCTATGACAAAGACAAAGACTTCACGATCAGTGTTGATAATATGCACTCTGACGTTGATCATACGATCTGGGAAGGAAAACAGTTACACGGTTATCCAATTCGTACTTACCTTCGTGGAAATGTTGTATATGACAACGGTGACTTTGTCGGAACACCTGGACTTGGTGAATATGTAAAACGAAGCCCAAGAAAACACTAAAACCAATCAAAACACTTAACTAAATTTTATAAAATAAGAGGATTCTATGAAGAGAAAGAAATTACGACTTACGCCGAAACAAGCTGAACACATGCTCTTTAATGTTCTGGAGATTGGCAGCCGAATGCTCGTCTCCGGAGCTGAGGTCCAACGCGTCGAAAATTCGATCTATCGTATGTGTACTGCATATGGATCGGAAACGACGGAAGTATTTTGTATGACCTATATGATCGTTGTTACAATTTCCTCCAAGCAATTTGGCACGATCACTTTGTCGAGGCGGATTCATAATCTTTCCCTGAATCTATATGAATTACTCTATTTAAATGCTTTATCCAGAAGGATGTGTACTACTCTTCCGGATATGAAAACGGTTGATAAGGAGATTAAGCGGATCAAAGCGCTGCCTAAGTATGGTCCAATACCCTCCATGCTCATATATGCTTTGATCTCCTCTTCTTTCACTATATTTTTTGGAGGCAGTCTTCCAGATGCTGCAATATCCGGTGTGATCGGGATCGGTATCCGGTGTGTCGAACTTCTCCTTCAGCCACTGCCTCTGAACCGTTTTCTTCTGGTTGTATTGTTGTCAACGGTATCGGGCTGTATGGCCGCATCCTGTGTTTATACAAACGCTATGTTTTCTCTGGATAAGATAAGCATAGGAAATATCATGATCTTGATCCCTGGACTGATGTTTACCAATTGTATCAGGGAAATGATCTCAGAAAACATGTTATCCGGCTTAACAAGGCTTTTGGAAGCACTATTTATTTCTTCTTCCATCGCCATTGGTTTTGCCATTGCTTATTATCTGCTGTAAAAGGAGGCTTGTACCATGAATCCATATATACAGATCGTTGCTGCATTTTTTGGATCTCTTGGGTTTGCGCTTTTGTTTAATCTGCGCGGACAATGGCTGTTCTTCACAGCCTTAGGCGGAGGCCTCTCCTGGTGTGTATATCTGATCAGTGGATCCTTTATATCTCACTATGAACGGCAATATTTTGCAGCAGCTTTTTTCCTCGGAATCTATTCCGAACTTATGGCACGTAAAACGAAATCACCTTCCACTCTTTATCTGGTAGTAGGCATGATCCCATTAATTCCGGGAGCCGCACTTTATTATATGATGCGAAATGCCATTCAGACGAATTTTAAAATGTTTGCCGAACGTGGCTTAGAAGCAGTTATTACAGGTGGAGCGATCGCATCTGGTATCATTACCGCTATGGTATGTTGGAACGTGATCAAATTAAATTTATTAAAAAAGTAAATCAATCTTTAGGAGGTAACTATTATGTACGAATGCAGTTTAGAACGAATGACAGACAAGATCAAAACAATGAGTCAGTTCGGAGATGCCGGACACGGTGGAATCACTCGTTATTCCCTTTCTCCAGAAGCACTGCAGGCAAGAGGTGAGTTTGTACGCCGCATGGAAGCAATCGGAGCTACCATTAAATTTGATGATATGGCGAACTTATATGCAACACTTCCTGGAAGCGAACCAGATCTTCCTGGAATCGTAATGGCTTCTCACTGTGATTCCGTAAAAAACGGTGGAAATTATGACGGAATCTTAGGTGTTATGGGAGCTATGGAAGTTCTTGAAACAGTTGCAGACCAGAACATTCCTCATAAACATAATTTAACAGCTATGATCTGGACAAACGAAGAAGGATCTTTGTATCCACCAGCTATGATGTCTTCCGGTGTTATCTGCTATGACTATCTTCCAGAAGATATCCGTGTAAACTTCAAACATGAAGATATGTTAAAATCTACTTCTGTTCTTGATCCTACAAAGACATTCGGTGCTGCCCTTGATGCATCTGGATATAAAGGTGACAAAGCAAACCGTTTAAATAACAAAGATTACAAAGCAATGTTCGAATTACATATCGAACAGGGACCTATCCTTGAAGCCGCTGGAAATGACATTGGTGTTGTTACTTGCGTTCTTGGAATGGTTAACTACACGATCAAAGTTTATGGACAGTCTGACCATGCAGGAACAACTCCTATGAAATATCGCCAGGATGCTTTATATGGTGCTTCTAAAGTTCTTCAGTACCTGCATGATGAATTAGACAAATTAGATCCAGAACTTGTTTACACAACAGGTGAGATCTTCTGTCATCCAAACGTACATACAGTAATTCCTGATTATGTAGAATTCTCATTAGATGCACGTCATGAAAAACCAGAAGTGATCGAACAGGTTGTCAAAGTAATTGAAAATATTCCTAAAGAAGTTGTAAAATGCAAGACTGATTATGAAATTGCATGGACACGTGATACTGTTTACTATGACAAAGAACTTGTTTCTTATGTTCAGGAAGCCGTAAATGAACTTGGATATTCTAACCAGAAGATCAATTCTGGTGCAGGACATGATGCTCAGTTTGCAGCTTACATGCTTCCAACAACAATGGTATTCGTACCATCCAAAGACGGACATTCTCACTGTGAACCAGAATATACTTCTCCAGAACAGTGCACACAGGGTGCTTCCGTATTATTAAATGCAGTATTGAAATGTGACGCAAAATAAATTACATTTCGCTAACAATATCTTCCTCATATAAGTCACGATAAGAGATATATCTTCTAGGATATATCTCTTATCGTTATATCTATTTTATATAATTTCCACAGGAATCACTGTTTTATTTTTATGCAATTTTCACAAATTATATCTGTTATTTATATAACAACCATGTTATAATAAACGGATAGGTGATATTTATAATACGCATTCTTATAAGTTATTAATCGGAGGTACATTTTATGTCAGCTAAGAAAGCTCGCTACTGTATCGGCGAATTATCAAGCCTCTGTAACATACCCCAGAAAACTCTACGCTATTACGATGAGATTGGGTTATTTACGCCTGATTACCGTGATGACAGTACGCATTACCGCTACTATTCAAAACCACAGATCGTCAATCTGATGATCATCAAAACCTTAAAACAAATGGGATTTCCATTAAAAGATATCAAACAGATCATATCTGAAAACGATGCACAATCACTTGAAGAAAATATGAATTCCCACTTAGAGACAATGCGGGAAGATATCATGAAACAGATCGATCAGTATACGGAATGCTGCTATCTGCTCCAGAAGATTCGAAATGGTATTGATATTCTGGAAACATCTTCATCCATCCCTTCTGAGGATCTTGAAATCTCAGTCGAACATATTCCTAAGATCAGTCTCATTTATGACCGGGCTGAGATGGAAAGTTATGACTACTCAGAGATGTCTCTGGATCGTTGGATCTCTATCCTCAGGAAAGCTGAACATTCTAAACATAAGATCATGGGACCTGTCTTTGTAACATTCTTTGAAGAGAATATCATGAATAAGTTTATTTCAGAAAATTCTCTGATTGAATTTGCCGTTCATATCGAAGATACCACTCCATCAAAGGATGTCCGCCACTTCGGTGATTTTGATGCTGTTACCATGATCCATGTTGGTAACTATGAGGATATCCCTGCTTCTTATATCCAGATGATGAAATGGATACGCCATAATGATTACACTGTGATCGGCCCAGCCACAGAAGAGTTTATCCTTTCTCCTTTGGACGTCAATGACGAAACACGCAGGGTAACAAAGATCATTATCCCTGTTGAGAAAAGGGATGCAGCAAATTAATGCTATTACATAAGAAAAAATATAATAAGAATGCAACACCAAAAAGGCTGTAGTTCTTTCTTTTCTCCCACAAAGAAAGTAACTGCAGCCTTTTGGCAGGTTTATTATTTATAATACTATGAATGAGCCTCTTAGGATCTAATACTCATACCAGAACTGTACAACTGTTGATAATGGTGGATCTTCCAAAACATCGATAGAGCTTGGATATGGAGGATCTGCTGGTACTTCGATGATCTTGAAGGAACGAACTTCGATCAGTACTTTATTTCCTTCCTGTTTTCTGATACCTGCGATGTATTCCATATAATCTCCGGCGAAGCATGGTGTGTAAAGACGAACTTTTTTCACTTCCACACATCTTCCTGTATTTCCAAATGTTTTTGCCATCAGACGTTTCGCTGCATCTTCCATCAGTGTGATACTTCTGGCTCCATTTACAACTCCACCACCGTAAAATACGTCACGGTCTGACATTCTATAACGAAATGTGATTGTATCTTTCATCATTCTTTCTCCTTTCAATCTGTCTTATGTACTATCTATTCATCTTCTGAGAAATCATCTAAATGACGCCATGGATCAATAACTGCTCCATCTGGCTGTTCTCCACGCTGTAAGTGTTTCTTAACAACCAGTCTTACATTACCTTCTGTACATAATACAGGTTCGTCAAACCATACCATATCTCCTGGTTTGCAGTTTTCTTTTCCTGCTCTCTCTGCTGGAGTCGCAAGTTTAAATACTTCAATTCTGCAGTCTCTTGATGTATTTCCGATATGTGTTAATGTAGCTTTATATTCCATCATATCTCCTACATACACATCCTGATAAATCTTTACATTTTCATATCCAAGGCAAAGGGATTCATCTCCATCTACCAGGATCATCTCCTCAGTTTCAACATCTCCGATAAAGTCAAACTGACGTCCAACTGGTACGATTCCATCTGGATTATTAGCATCCGCTGTCGTCATATTGTAACTTAAATAAGATACTTTTCTCATGTTGTTCCTCCTTATGAAATTAAAATCATTAAATTACGCCTTCTTCTTTTAACTGTGCTTCTTCTTCTTCGGTTAATCCAAAGATTTCACGGTTATGTTCTCCAAGAAGTGGTGAAGGCGTCTCCACAACTCCCGGAGTCTCTGACATCTTCATAACACATCCCTGGAAATAAAGGTCTCCTGCTGTTGGATGTTCGCAGTGGACCATCATCTCTCTTGCCTGTGTATGTGGATGTTCGATCGCTTCTTTTACATCTAAGACTGGTCCACATGGGATTCCAGCTTCATCCATGATCTCTTCGATTTCTTTCTTCGTGTAATCTTTACACCATCCACGAATCAGTTCCTGCAGATCTGGCAGGTAATTCTTGCATCTTAGATCATTTGTTTCATATCTAGGATCACTAAGCAGCTCTGTATGTCCGATCGTATGACAAAATGTATCAAACAGTCTGTCATTTCCTACCCCAAGTGCTACGAATCCGTCTTTGCAAGGGAAAATATCAAATGGAGCAATGGATGGGTCTACGTTTCCATTTCTCTGTGATATTTCCCCTGCCATTGTATAATTTACCAAGGCATTCTCAAGCAGACTGAAGATCGTATCAAACATGGATACATCAACCTGCTGTCCTTCTCCGGTCTTGTTCCTGTGATGAAGGGCTGCCAGAACACCAACTGTTAAATAAATTCCTGATACATGGTCTGCGACAGATGGACCAACTTTCACTGGATCGCTATCTTTAAATCCGGTCAGATTCACCATTCCTCCCATTGCCTGCGCCACCACATCATAGCAGGCTCTGTGAGTCAGTGGTCCGTACTGTCCAAATCCGGAACAGGATGCGTAGATAATGGATGGATTGATCTTCTTTACCGTCTCATAATCAATCCCCAGCTTCTTTGTAACACCACCACGATAATTTTCTACAAGAATATCCGCATCCTTCACCAGATCATACAACATCTGCTTTCCTTTTTCTGATTTCAGGTTTAATGTTGCACCTTTTTTATTTCTGTTTACATAACAGTAAAATCCGCTCTCTCCACTCTTTTCATCTATTGGACCCCATGTTCTGCACTGATCTCCATGTAGAGGCTCGATTTTTAATACATCCGCTCCAAAATCAGCTAACATCATCGTGCAAAACGGTCCACTTAAAGCTGAAGTAAGATCCACTACTTTAATTCCTTCCAACGCTTTTTTCATTTCGACACCTCCGATTCCTTCTTACTTACGGAACATACTTCCGCTGATGACTAGTTTCTGAATTTCATTTGTTCCTTCATAGATCTGTGTGATCTTGGCATCACGCAGCATTCTTTCTACATGATATTCTTTCATATATCCGTTTCCACCAAGCATCTGTACTGCTTCTGATGCTACATGCATCGCTGTATCTGTACATACCATCTTTGCTTTGGCTGCAGAGATGCTGTAGTTTCTTCCTTCCTGCTTATCAACGGCTGCTTTATATAACAGATACTGAGCCATCTCGATCTCTGTTTCTAATTCTGCCATCTTAAATGCCAGATACTGATTCTTATATAATGGTTTTCCGAACTGTTCTCTCTCTTTTAGATAATTAAATGCAATATCAAAAGCTCCTTTGGCAATTCCAAGTCCCTGAGCTGCTACACCAATACGTCCACCGTCAAGGTCTTTCATTGCAACTGCAAATCCTTTTCCTTCTTCTCCGAGCATATTTTCTTTTGGCACTCTTACATTGTCAAAGATCACTTCAGATACCTGTGCAGATCTGATTCCGCATTTATCTTCGATCTTACCGATAGATACACCATCCCATTCACGTTCCACGATAAAAGCTGTTAATCCTTTTGTCTTTAATTCTGGGTTTGTAAGCGCAACTACCATATAATAATCTGCTAATGGTCCATTGGTAATGAAACATTTTAATCCGTTTAAGACATATTCTTTTCCGTTCCAGATCGCTGTTGTCTTACATCCTGCTGCATCAGAACCTGCATCTGGTTCTGTTAAACAAAATGATCCCATTTTCTTTCCTGATAAAACTTCTGGCAGATATTTCTTCTTCTGTTCTTCATTTCCGTTATTGATCAGAGCTCCTGAGAATAATGAAGTACATACAGAATAAGCAATTCCCACAGATGCGTTGACTTTAGAGATTTCTTCTAATGCCAATACATAAGATAAATAGTCTGCACCCTGTCCACCGTATTCTTTTGAAAATGGAAGTCCGACAAATCCTAACTCTCCCATCTTCTTATATGCTTCTTCTGGGAAACGTCCTGCTGCATCATCTTCAAGAACTGTTTCCTGTAATACAGTCTGTGCAAACTGTCTCGCACTCTGCTGAACTGCCTGCTGCTGTGGAGTTAATTCAAAATTCATAGTTTCATCCTTTCTGCATATCGCACATTTTTAATTTCTACTTCATATATTTGTAGTGTAGTCTATCCTTTCAGTGCAGAGTCAAGCACTATTCTCGGCAATTTTTATGCAGATTGTACAAAAAAAAGACCAACTTTCCACTAACTGGATAGTTGATCTTTTTTCTCATTTAGCTATATTTCTTCGTTTTTAACTTATTTTTTGACGTATTTTGATGTAACTTTCAGTCTTGCCATCGCACGTGATAAAGCTGCCTGCGTGTGATAGTACTGAAGACGGCTTTGTTTTTGTTTTAGTCGTTCTTCTGCCCTTGTTTTTGCTTCTCTGGCACGGATAATATCGATATCTTCCGGACGTTCCACCGTATCGACCACAATTACGACGAAATCTCTAGTGACATCGGCGAATCCTTCCCCGACAACACAGACTCTCCACTCTCCATCTACCTTAAAGCGTAACTCTCCTGCAACGACTGCTGTTACTGTATCTTCATGGTTTGCTAACACTCCATAAAGTCCATCGACTGCTGGGAAAATGACATGTTCACAGGCTCCGCTGTAGAACTTCTTGTCACTGGCAATGATCTCAAAATAAAAGGTTTCTGCCATTTACATCACCTCTTTTGCCTTTTCCTTTACATCATCAATTGTTCCGACCATTAAGAAGGCCTGTTCTGGATAATCATCCATCTCACCATCAAGGATTGCTTTGAATCCACGGATCGTTTCTTTGACAGGAACATATTTACCAGGGATTCCTGTAAATGTTTCTGCTACGTTAAATGGCTGAGATAAGAATTTCTGAATCTTTCTTGCACGGTATACTGTGACTTTGTCTTCTTCATCTAATTCTTCCATACCAAGGATTGCGATGATATCCTGTAATTCTTTGTATCTCTGAAGTGCTTCTTCTACACGTCTTGCTACTTCATAATGTTCTTCTCCAACGATGTCTGGCTCTAAGATACGTGAACTTGATTCCAGTGGGTCTACGGCTGGATAGATACCCTGTTCAGAAATCGCTCTTGATAATACAGTTGTTGCATCCAGATGGGCAAATGTTGTTGCTGGCGCTGGGTCAGTTAAGTCATCGGCTGGCACATAAACTGCCTGTACGGATGTGATAGATCCGTTCTTTGTAGATGTAATACGTTCCTGTAAGGCACCGACTTCATTTGCCAGTGTTGGCTGATAACCTACGGCTGATGGCATACGTCCTAACAGCGCTGATACCTCTGATCCTGCCTGTACGTAACGGAAAATGTTATCGATGAATAATAACACGTTCTGTTTTTCCTGATCACGGAAATATTCTGCCATTGTAAGTCCTGTCTGGGCAACTCTCATACGAGATCCAGGTGGCTCATTCATCTGTCCAAACACTAAGGCTGTATTTTTGATAACTCCGGATTCTGTCATTTCATTCCAGAGGTCATTTCCTTCTCTTGAACGTTCTCCTACACCTGTGAAGATGGAATATCCACCATGTTCTGTTGCGATATTATGAATCAGTTCCTGAATTAAGACTGTCTTACCAACTCCGGCACCACCAAACAGACCGATCTTACCACCTTTTGCATATGGAGCTAAAAGGTCGATGACTTTGATACCTGTCTCAAACATTTCTACAACAGGGCTCTGGTCTTCAAATTTAGGTGGTTCACGATGGATCGCCCATTTTTCTTCTGATTCTACAGGTTCTCCTTTATCGATTGCTTCTCCAAGTACGTTAAACATACGTCCTAATGTCTGTTTTCCAACTGGAACTTTGATTGGTCCACCAGTTGCTGTGACTTCCATTCCTTTGTGAAGTCCTTCACTGGCTGCTAACAGGATACAGCGTACAGTACGATTTCCCATATGCTGTTCCACTTCCATAACAACTTCTTTTCCTTTATTAACAACGGTCAAGGCGTCATGAATCAAAGGGAGCTGTTCAGTTTCAAATTCTACGTCGATTACTGGACCAAGAATCTGTACGATTTTTCCTTTTTCCATTTTATTTCCCTTCCTTCACTGTTACTCTTTCTTTAATGATTTGGCTCCGGCACACACCTCAGTGATCTCCTGAGTGATCGCTGCCTGACGAGCACGGTTATACATAAGTCCCAGTGATCTTATCATTTCTCTCGCACTCTTGCTTGCACCTTCCATCGCCATCATTCTGGCGTTCAATTCACTGGAAAATGATTCTACCATCGCACCATAGACAAGTCCTTTGATATAGTTTGGTGCCAGGCGGTCAAGCACCGCCTTTACGGATGGCTGAAATTCTGTCATATGTGATCTCTTTCCTTTTCCTACAAACTCATACTGATCTGGGTTTAATGGTAACACACGGATCATCTTTGGTTCTGAGGTAATGGATGTGATCATCTTAGTATAAATGATATAGACTTCGTCAAGTTCTCCTGATACATATTCCTCGATCATTTTCTCTGCAATTCTTCTTGCTCTGTAGATCGTAGGATCCTGTGTTGTATAGAAGAAATCCTCGTCCATCTGGGCTGCATTTCTTCGTCCGAAGTAATTACGTCCCATATATCCGATTACGAACAGTTTGTCATCTTCATTAATATTCTCTTCTGCCATTTTTGTAATGTTATGATTATAGGCCCCGGCAAGTCCACGGTCTGCAGTCATGACAAGATATCCTTTTTTTGGATGCTCTTTCTTTCTTTTGTTTAAGAAAACATGCTGAAGATCTGGCGTATGTGCCATAATATCAAGCAAAGCTGCCTGAAGCATTTCAAAGTATGGAGTTGTGGCATCTAGCTGCTTTCTTGCTTTCTTTAATTTGGAAGATGAAATCAGATACATCGCATTTGTGATCTTTAATGTATCTTCGATACTGTTCATCCTTGTTTTAATTTCTCTGATATTTGCCATAGTGATCACCTACTTTAAATAGGCTTCTATCGCCTCTTGGATCTCTTTTGCAATGTCGTCTGTTAAGACTTTGCCTTCGTCGATCTTCTTCACTGTCTCTGGATATTTCTGTTCAAAGAATGCTGTCATTTCTTCTGTCTCCGCCTTTAATTCTTTGACTGGAATATCATTTAACATCTTATGACCTGCTGCAAACAGAAGTAAGATCTGTTTATGTAATGCCATTGGATGGTAAAGTGGCTGTTTTAACAGTTCGATCAGATGAGATCCATAATTTAATGTTGCTTTTGTTCCATCGTCAAGGTCTGAGCTAAACTGTGTAAATACTTCAAGTTCGCGGTACTGAGCTAAGTCGATACGAAGGTTTCCGGCTACTTTCTTCATGATCTTTGTCTGCGCTGCTCCACCTACACGGGATACAGAAAGTCCGACATTAACCGCTGGTCTTACACCGGAGAAGAATAACTCACTTTCAAGGAAGATCTGTCCGTCTGTGATAGAGATTACGTTTGTTGGGATGTACGCGGACACGTCTCCTGCCTGTGTTTCGATGATAGGAAGTGCTGTAATTGATCCTCCACCAAGTTCATCACTTAAACGGCAAGAACGTTCCAGTAATCTTGAATGTAAGTAGAATACATCTCCAGGGTAAGCTTCACGTCCAGGTGGACGATCCAGCAGTAAGGAAATTGCACGATAAGCAACGGCATGCTTAGACAGATCATCATATACGATCAGGACATCTTTTCCCTGATGCATAAAATGTTCTGCGATGGCTGTTCCTGCATATGGTGCGATGTACTGTAGGGATGCAAGGTCACTTGCAGATGCAGATACAACGATGGAGTAATCCATTGCACCATGTTTGCTTAATGTTGTTACGATCTGTGATACGGTTGATGCTTTCTGTCCGATCGCTACATAAATACAGATGACATCCTGTCCTTTCTGATTTAAGATCGTATCAACTGCGATGGATGTTTTACCTGTCTGACGGTCACCGATAATTAACTCACGCTGTCCACGTCCGATTGGGAACATGGAGTCGATCGCTAAGATACCTGTCTGTAATGGCTGATCGACTGATTTTCTATCAATAACTCCTGCTGCCTCGTGTTCGATTGGTCTTCTCTCGTCAGTTTTAATTTCACCTTTTCCATCGATTGGTTCTCCGATCGCATTAACAACACGTCCGATCATAGCATTTCCAACCGGGATATCTGCCTGTACTCCGGTTCTTGCTACTTTAGATCCTTCCATTAATCCATGATCGGAACCAAGTAAAACACAACCGATACAGTTTCTTTCAACATTCAGTACAAGTCCGTGGACACCTGTTTCAAAGATAACAAGCTCTCCATACATTGCCTGGTCCATTCCATAGACTGTTGCAATACCGTCTGCGATCTGAATGATTCTTCCTTCTTCTTTGACTTCAGTTTTCTGGTCATAGTTTTCAATTTGATCTTTTAATACAGAAACGACTGTTTCTGGATTGATACTGCTCACCTGATTCTCACCTCCATGTAAGTTTCTGATGTAATTTTCTCATTTTACCTTTCAGGCTGTTATCGTAAACATGATCTCCAACCTTTAAAACAAATCCACCGATCAGATCGGCATCTTCCTTTAAGGTAAGATCTACTTTGTCTGCCTGATACTGTTTCATAAGGTATTGTTTGATTCTCTCTAACTGTTCGTCTTTTGGCATTGTCACATAATCAAACTCTGCCTTGATGATCTTGTCCGTCTTGCGTTTTAATTCATCGTAATACTCAACTGCCTCGTCAAAACAATCAATATCATCATTGTCACATACTACTTTTAAGAAGCTCTTAAGGTCATCGGAAAATAACTTGTCAACCACATTTTCTTTTTCTTTCTTTGTGATCGTTGGATTTTCAAGTGCGCTTAAAAGTTCCTTATTTTCATGAAGCATGTCCTGTGCTTTTTGTAAGCTTTCTTTTTTCATTCCAAGTTCAAACAATACCTGTCCATACGTCATGGAAATTCTCTTCATATGCTAGACACCTGCCTCTTTCAGGAAATCATCTAAAAGCTTTTCATTGCCTTTGTCATCTGCTTCTTTTTCCACAACTTTAGAAGCTGCCATAAGTGCGATACCTGCGATCTCTGTCTGAAGACCTGCGATCGTCTTCTGCTTCTCAGCTTCAATATCTTTACGGGCATTTTCTTTCATAAGAGCAATCTCTTCTTTTGTCTGATCCATCTTGTTCTGGTATTCATTCTTCGCTCTTGCTCTTGCATCGGAAACGATCTGTCCTGCCTCATCTTTTGCCTGTGCAAGGTTCTTCTCATATTCCTCTTTGATTCCCTCTGCTTCAGCTTTCGTCTGTGCTGCTTCATTTAAATCGCTTGAGATCATTTCTTTTCTCTTTTCCATGATCTCACTGACTGGTCCAAATAAGAACTTTCTAAGCAACAGATAAAATACGACAATGTTGACGATCGGCCAGATAATGCCCCAGTCTAATTTCAGAAACATATCTTCCGCCTCCTACTTCTATTTCATTACAATTAGCAGAATCGCAACAACTAATCCATAAATTGATGTAGCTTCGGCTAATGCACAACCAAGTAATAATGTTTTATTGATATTTCCAGCTTCTTCCGGCTGTCTTGCGATTGCTCCAAGAGCTCCGTTTGTTGCAACACCGATACCAATACCTGCTCCTAAACCTGTTAATACTGCAATTCCTGCTCCAATAGCTGCTAATCCCATAATTCTAATCTCCTTTTAAATAAAATTTAAATTTGTGTATCTGTTTTGATACGTTTTTACTCAATTGATTCACTAATAAATAATGATGTTAATAATACAAATACATATGCCTGCAACAATCCATCGAAAAAGTCGAAGTAACAACTAAATGGTAATGGCACGATCGCTGGTGCGATATGTGTGATCAGTTCCATAAGAACAAATGCACCTAAGACATTTCCGAAAAGTCGCATACACAGTGATAACGGTCTTGTAAATAATTCAAGGATGTTGATGGCCGCCATCATTGGCATAGGTTCCACATAACTGTGTAAATATCCTTTTAATCCTTTTTCATGGATTCCGGAATATATGATCAAAAATAAGCTAATGATCGCCAGTCCTGCGGTAACATTTAAATCTTTCGTTGGTGGTTTTGCTCTGAAAAATCCTGAGATATTTGCACATGCAAGATATATAAGGATTGTTCCAAGAAACGGTATGTAACGTTTTCCTTTTTTACCAACCAGACCACCGATGAAGTTGTAGATAAAACCGACTAAGGCTTCCACATAGACTTGCGGTCCTTCTGGTATGACTTTCAGGTTCCGTACGAATATGATGCAGAGTAACACTACGATCGCCATGATCACCCATGTTGTTACGGCTGACTGCGGTACCGGAATACCTCCGCCGATGGGGATCGTGAAGCTGGTCTTAAGTGAGAGCTCTTCCATCAGATAATCTCCCAATGAACCCATTTCTTCTCACCTTCTTTATCTTAATTTGTCACACAAGCTCCAAGGGTTAAGTTTGTGTAAAGTAAAAGAGTGTCTACTCACCTTTTCGTAAACACCCTTGTTCTGGAAGTTATTTTATGCCTCTAATTTTTATTTGTCAATTCTTTTTGCGTTAAGATTGTGTTTGTTTTTTGTTTAATACTTACAAAGAATCATGTTGAAATTTAGTAAAAAGCACCAAAATATGAGGGTTTGCGGTATATGGAAATGAGAGTTGGTCAGTTTTTTTCGTGTTAAGATGATGATAATTTTTTTCTTTTTGGTATTGATCTTTCTTTCCATTCATAAGATTTTTGTACACAAAAAAAGACATACAGACTGTAAATTTTATCTGTTCTCAGTCTGTATGTCTTCTTTATTCATATAATGTCCATATGAACTTTATATAACATCTTCCTTATATAAATACTTTTTCTTCACAATTCTTAGTCTTCAATCTGGTTGATACGACGAATGTGTCTCTCATCATTTGAGAATTCTGTCTCAAGGAATGTATCAACGATATCAAGTGCTAAACCTTCTCCAACAACACGTGCTCCCATTGCAAGGATGTTTGCATCATTATGTTCTCTTGTTGCATGTGCACTGAATGTGTCACTGCAAAGTGCTGCACGGATTCCTTTGATCTTATTCGCTGTAATAGAGATTCCGATTCCTGTTCCACAGATTAAGATTCCCTGTTTTACTTCTCCGTCTTTGACTGCATTCGCAACTGCTTTTGCATACACAGGATAATCACAGGATTCTTCAGAATAGCATCCATAATCCTTCACTGCATACCCTTTGTCTTCCAGATGCTTGATGACTGCCTGTTTTAATGCATATCCACCGTGATCACTACCAATACCTATCATTTCGTTTCCTCCTAATCTTTCTTGCCATATTTTTTTAACTAAACGGGCGATCTGTTCAAAACAGCGCTCGTAGTCGTCATCTTCCATGCCATAAGGATCAATGATCGCTCCCTCTACTCTGGCATATTCATTCAATGTCGCAATCTCTTTATAACCATGATATTCTTCTAAGATCTTGTCTTTTTGCTCCTCGGTCATAGTTAAGATCAGATCGCTTTCTTCTACTTCTTCCTGCGTAAGCTGCGCAGACCGAAAATCAAGACTTTCAATCCCGCATGTCTTTATTACCATGTCTGCTGCTTTGACATGGACAGGTTCTGGAAATAATACGACCAGCCCTCTTGAGATCACTTCAACATTCTTCTGATTCGCATCCAAAAGATACTGGCGAAGGATTGATTCTGCAATAAAGCTTCGGCACGTATTATTCGTACTCACCATTATTATCTTCTTCAAAATATTCTCCTTTTTAAATACGGAGGATTTCATGTCCTGCTGCTTTTACCATACGGTTCATGATCGCCTCACTTAAGGGTTCACCTTCAAATCCTTCGGAATAGATCATATCAACATCCTTATGGTCAAATTCTCTTAATACATCATATAAGTGTGCTGTTACTGTCTCGAGATGTGCTCTCTGTCCTACAGAAACAACTTCATCTGCCTGATAGAGGTCTTTTGTCTCATCTGATGCAATGATTCCTATCTTCTTACCCTGTTCCTTTTGTTCTTTCGCAAGCTGATTGATATAGTTTACGACTTTCTCCTGATCATCGCCTAATACAAGCACCATCTCTGCCTTCGGTGCATAGTGTTTGTACTTCATTCCAGGTGCTCTTGGAATTCCATGATCGCTTGCTTTTAAAGATGTATTCATCAATACTTCACATCCAAGGAATTCTTCCATGGACTCCTTTGTGATCCATCCTGGTCTTAGGATCACTGGCACTGTTTCTGTAAAATCAATGATCGTTGATTCTACACCTACCATAACAGCTCCCCCATCTAAGATCATCGGGATCTTTCCATGAAGATCTTCCATGACATGTTCTGCTTTTGTCGGACTTGGACGCCCAGATGTATTCGCACTTGGTGCTGCGATCGGCACTCCTGATCTTCTGATCAGCTCTAATGCAACCGGATGATCCGGCATACGGATCGCCACAGTGTCAAGTCCGCCTGTCACACAATCTGGTACCTGATCCGCTTTCTGCAAGATTACCGTCATAGGTCCTGGCCAGAAATGTTCCATCGCACGTCTTGCATTGTCTGGAATCTCTTTGACAAGAGATTCTACCATCTGCATATCACATACGTGAAGGATCAATGGGTTATCGGAAGGCCTTCCCTTCGCTGCGTAGATCTTCTTTGCAGCATCAGGAAGCAATCCATTGCCTCCAAGACCGTAGACTGTCTCTGTTGGAAATGCAACAAGCTCGCCTGCTTTGATCAGCTCTCCTGCTTCTTCCATATCCTTTTTGCAATCTTCCATATTATTAATTTTTACAAGTCTTGTTTCCATATTAAACTCTCCTGACTTTTAATCTTTCTTCAATGATTAAATGTAGTCATTTGGATTTATTATAACATTAAATATGGAAAAAATAAAGTATTGCACCATTGAGACTTCGCAATTTATACTTTTGACACTTACATCATATAATAGAAAGAAAAAAGGATGTTCTTCTTATGAATCAACAACATCGTTTCATCTTCTGGGGTGTTCTTCTGATCGTCGTTTTATTATCTGTTTCTTCTATTACATTCCCTATCTTTGTTGCACAGACTGTCAAGAATCAAAATGTGATCTGTATCGATGCCGGTCATGG
>ERZ1035025.679-NODE-679-length-20840-cov-4.299350_pt1 | contig 20840 bp, 17 predicted proteins | sample MGYA00520619_ERZ1035025 | MGnify/ENA primary metagenome ERZ1035025 (study PRJEB33766, sample SAMN09781742) | gut metagenome | biome: gut microbiome | host: Homo sapiens | place: Madagascar | study: EMG produced TPA metagenomics assembly of the PRJNA485056 data set...
CGACGAAGAGGAGCGAGTCGCCTGGCAGGAACGACATCACGACGCAGCCCGTCTCGAGAAAGAAGATGATGAACATCGCGAGGTAGATGAGCGTGCCGTAGTGGGTCGCGAGATGCACGAGGAAGTTGTCGGCGTTTGTGAAGAGCTCAACGATCAGTCCGAGGATGTCCATGACGAGTCTGTGCTGCTTGTTTTTCTGTCTGTTCCGGGATGCGCGGCGAACGGCGGGGCCGGGGGGCGGCGCGGCAGGTCTCTATGATAGCGGCATGGTGCGCGGCCTCCCTGAAGCCCCCTCTGCGGGGGCCGGTGAGCGCGGCCGCGCAATTGTGAGCACACGCAACAGATGTCCGCAGGAATGATGCAACGCCGACCCATCGCAGAACTCGCCAACCAGCTCATCAGCCAGATCGCCGCGGGCGAGGTGATCGAGCGCCCCGCCTCCGTCGTCAAGGAGCTCGTGGAGAACGCCGTCGACGCGGGCGCGGACCGCATCGAGATCCGCGTCGAGGGCGGGGGCCTGAAGCGCATCGTCGTATCCGACAACGGCTGCGGCATTCCGAAGGAGGAGCTGGCCCTTGCATTGAAGCGCCACGCGACGAGCAAGGTGAAGTCCCTCGAGGAGCTCGAGCACGTGATGAGCTTCGGCTTTCGCGGCGAGGCGCTCGCGTCCGTCGACTCCGTCGCGGACCTCTCGATCCGCTCGAGAATGCCCGGCTCCGCCGAGACCTGGCAGATCGAGGGGGGCGTCGTCGAGCCCGCGGCCGGGATGGAGCCCGGCACGCGCGTCGAGGTGCGCGACCTCTTTTACAAGACGCCCGCCCGGCGCAAGTTCATGAAGAGCGAGTCGACCGAGAACGCCCACGTCGTCACGCAGCTCGAGCGCATCGCGCTCGCCAACCCGGGCGTCGCTTTCACGCTCTTCGCCAACGGCCGCCAGACGCTGCGCCTCCCGGCCGCGGAGCGCCCCGCGGAGCGCATCGCGGCCCTCATGCCGAAGGACTTCCGCGGCGCCTGCCGCGAGATCGACGCCGAGTCGGGCGGTTGGCGCGTGTGGGGGCTCCTGGGGCTGCCGACGGTGTCGCGCACCCGCGCCGAGGCGCAGTGCCTCTTCGTGAACGGCCGCTTCATCCGCGACCGCATTGCGGCGCACGCCGTCCGCGCGGGTTACGAGGACGTCCTGCACGGACAGGCCCAGCCGATGTACTGCCTCTTCGTCACGGTTCCGCCCGAGGAGGTCGACGTCAACGTCCACCCGACGAAGACCGAGGTGCGCTTCCGCGAGACGGGGCGCCTGCACCAGTTCCTCTCGCGCGCGGTGCGCGCGGCGATCGCGCCGCCGCTTTCGGCCGAGGAGGGCGCGCCGGCCTTCCCGGACGGGATGGCCGCGCAGAGGGCCTCCGCCGGGGTCGTGCCGGCACGCCGCGAAGCGGCGGTGCTCGGGCTCGCGGGCGCGACGGCCCGGACGCAGGCGCCTTCGGCCGAGGACGCCCTCGCTCCGATCTTCACGCCCGCGCGCGCGCCCTTTCCCGGAGCGCAGACGGCGTTTGCCTTCCCGCCGCGCGAGGAGAGGACTGCGTCCCGGGGTGGATTCCGCCCGGCCGCGCCGGAGCGTCCGTCGCCCGACGCCGTCTCCGGGGCGATGCGGCTCTTCGGCGCCGCTCCGTCGACGCTGACGCCTTTCGCTCCGGATGCGGCGCCCGCATCCGCATCCGTGACGCCGCCCGCGCCCGCTCCCGAAGATCCGAAGGAGGCCGCGGCCGGAATCCCCGGAGCTGATCCGGCGGAGCCGCCGCAGGCCGATTGCGGCCCGGCCTCGAGCGTGCCTTCTGCGGCCCCGCACCCGGACGCGAGCCTCTTTGTGCGCGAGGACGGCACGGACGGCGCGAGCACGAACGGCACGGGGCTCCTCGGCCGCGCGGTCGCGCAGATCGGCGGCGTCTACATCCTCGCCGAGAACGCCTCGGGCCTCGTTATCGTCGACATGCACGCGGCCGCCGAGCGCGTGCTCTACGAGCGCCTGAAGCGCGCCATGGACGAGGAGCGCCTTTCGGTGCAGCAGCTCCTCATTCCGATCGTCGTTCGGGTGACGCCCCTGCAGTTCGCGGCCTTCGAGGAGCTCGGCGGCCGGCTCGCCGAGGCCGGGCTCGAGGTCTCGGCCGCGGGCGAGAGCGCCGTCGCGCTGCGGGGCGTTCCGGCGATGCTCTCCGACACGCCCGTGCCGGAGCTCGAGGCGCTGCTCCGGGAGGTGCTCGGGGATCTGAGCGACTTTGCGCGGACCGACGCCGTCGAGGTTCTGAGGAACCGCATCCTCTCCACCATGGCCTGCCACAGCGCCTTCCGCGCCAACCGGCACCTTTCGATTCCGGAGATGGACCGGCTCCTGCGCGACATGGAGCGCACGGAGCGGGCGGATCAGTGCAATCACGGGCGTCCGACCTGGACGACCCTGTCAATGGCGGAGCTTGACAAGCTCTTCCTGAGGGGACGGTGATGACGCAGGACATGAAGAGCCCCGCCGCGCAGGCGCCGCTTGCGCTGCTGTTGCTCGGCCCCACGGCCTCGGGCAAGAGCGCGCTCGCGCTTGAGCTTGCGCGCCGCCATGCGGTCGAGATCATCTCGATCGACTCGGCGCTCGTCTACCGAGGCATGGACATCGGAAGCGCCAAGCCGACGGCCGAGGAGCTCGCCGCAGCGCCGCACCACCTCATCGACATCCGCGGGATCGGCGAGCCTTACAGCGCGGCGGACTTCGTTGCGGACGCGACGCGGCTCGTCCGGGAGATCCGCGGCCGGAGAAGAATCCCGGTCATCGCCGGCGGAACGATGCTCTACGCCAAGGCTCTGCGCGAGGGGATCGACGACATGCCGTCGACTCCTCCGGAGGTGCGTGAGGCGCTTGCGCGCGAGGCCGAGGCGGCCGGATGGCCGGCCCTCCATGCGGAGCTCGCGAGGGTTGATCCCGCGACCGCCGCGCGCCTCGCGCCCAACGACCGGCAGCGGATCGGCCGCGCGCTCGAGGTCTGGCGCGTGACCGGGCGCCCCCTCTCGAGCTTTCACCGGGGCGAGCCGAGGCCCGCCTTTCCGATGGTGACCGCTGCGCTCGTGCCCGAGGACCGGAAGGCTCTTCACGCCCGGATCGAGGCGCGCTTTGACGACATGCTCGCCTATGGCTTCGTTGACGAGGTCCGGAGCCTGATGCGCCGCCCGGACTTCGACCCCGAGAGTCCGGCCATGCGCGCCGTGGGCTACCGCCAGGCGATCGAATTTCTCGAAGGAAGGAGGAGCGAGGCGGACTTCCGCCTCGCGGGCGTCGCCGCCACGCGGCAGCTCGCCAAGCGCCAGCTCACGTGGCTGCGCTCCATGGAGGACGTCGTCCGGATCGACCCTCTCGGGCCGGGCGGCATGGCCGCGGCGCTCGACGCGCTCGAGGCGCTTCTAGGCCGGATCCTGCCGCCCTGATGAGCCCGAGGGGCGCTGACAAGCGTCCGAAAGAAAAGGGCCTCCCGAAGGAGGCCCTTTTCAGAAAGGCGTTCAGGACGCCGCGGAGGCGGCGTCAGCGCTCAGGCTCGATCAGAGCTCTGTCAGAGCACCACGCAGGGCGCCTCGCCCTCGGGGAGGGGCTCGATCGCGCCGATGCGGAAGACCTTCTCGCCTTCGGCCTCGAAGGCCTTCGCGGCGCGGTCGGCGTCCTCGGCCGAGACGATCACGACGAGGCCGATGCCGTTGTTGAAGACGCGATGCATCTCGTGGCGGTCGATGTTTCCCTTCTCCTCGAGCCAGTCGAAGATCGCCGGGCGCGTCCAGGAGCTGCCGTCGATGCGGCACTGCACGCCCTCGGGGAGGACGCGGGGCACGTTCTCGATGAGGCCGCCGCCGGTGATGTGGGCCATGCCCTTGATTTTCACCTGCTTCATGACGCTGAGGACCTGCTTGACGTAGATGCGGGTCGGGGCCATCGCGCGGTCGGCGAGCGTCGCGCCGTCAAAGGGCATGTTCCAGTCGGCGCCCGAGACCTCGACCACCTTGCGCAGGAGCGAGAAGCCGTTCGAGTGCGGGCCGCTCGAGGCGAGGCCGAGGACGACGTCGCCCGGGCGGATCGTCGTGCCGTCGATGATCTCGTCCTTCTCGACGACGCCGACGGCGAAGCCCGCGAGGTCGTACTCGCCCTCGGGGTACATGCCCGGCATCTCGGCGGTCTCGCCGCCGATCAGGGCGCAGCCCGCGAGCTCGCAGCCGTGGGCGACGCCCTTGACGACGCGCTCGGCGACGTTCACGTCGAGCTTGCCGCAGGCGTAGTAGTCAAGGAAGAACAGGCTCTTCGCACCCTGCACGAGGATATCGTTCACGCTCATCGCGACGAGGTCCTGTCCGACCGTGTCGTGGCGGCCGAGCTGGAAGGCGAGCATGAGCTTCGTGCCCACGCCGTCCGTGCCGGTGACGAGCACAGGGTTGCGGTACTCGCGGCTCACTTCGAAGAGAGCGCCGAATCCGCCGATGGACCCGAGCACGCCCGGGATCAGGGTGCGCTTGGCGGCGGGCTTGATGCGTTCGACAAGCTCATCGCCGTTGTCAATGGAAACGCCTGCGGCGGCGTAGGAAAGCTGGCTCATGAAAACACTCGCGCTTTTGGGGGAATGCGCATCAGCCGGAGGGTTCGTTCCCTCGCCAGGGCGGTCTTCAGGACGGTTGCCGGGCGAAGGGGCGGACGAGCCGGCGGAAGCATCGGGAAAAATTTTGGCTTGCAAGTATAAACAGGGGTCCCGCGCGAAGCAGGCGAAAACCCCGTGAATTCCGCGCGGGCGGTGGCCGCCCGCGCGCCCGGCCGGGCGGTCTGAGGAAAAGTCTCCTCCCGCGGGCCCGGCGGTTTCCTCTCGGGCGGCGCCTTCCGCGCGGATTCCCATGAAGAATTCAGCGTCTTCATGCTCTGCGCGGACACGCCCGGGCGCTCAAAAGCGATAAACTCCCCGTTCGACTCCCTTCGCGAGGGCCCCCGGACTCCGGGCGCCCGCCGCAGGGAGGCCGTCCGACCACTCCAAGAACCCGTCGCGCTCCGTGGAATCCCAGAACCTGCCTCCGGATCAATATCTGCTTGACTTCCCTGAGCTTCAGGAGAGGGACAAGCCGACCTTCGCCAATTTCATACCGGGCGAGAACACGGAGGCGCTTGCGGTGCTCTGCAGCATGGCCGCGGGCTGGGGGCCGAAGTTCCTCTACCTCCACGGACCGGCCGGCGCGGGGCTCACGCACCTCCTCGAGGCCTTCCTTCCGGGCGTCTCCGAGCGCGACCATCCGGTTCCCATCTATTCGCCCGACGTCAAGCGCTATGCGGTCGACGACATCGAGGGGCTCGACGAGGGCTACGCGCGGCAGCTTCTGCAGCTGCAGAACGCCGTCTGGGCGGATCCCGATGCGAGGCTCGTCCTCGCCGGGCGCCTGCCGCCGAGGGAGCTTCCGCTCCCCGAGGGCGTGAAGAGCCGCATCATGGGCGGCACGTGCTACCTCGTCAAGCCGCTTGAGGAGGAGGAGCGCTTTCGCGAGCTCTCCCGGCAGGCGGCGCTGCGGGGGATCCTTCTCACGCCCGACATGGAGGGATGGATGTCGCGGCACCTGCCGCGGGACATGCGCTCGCTCACGCAGGTGATGGACGTCGCCAATCAGATCGCGCTTCATGCGAAGCGCCGCGTGACGCTCGCAGTCATCCGCGAGGCGGCGCGCGCCTCCGGGATGCTCCCCGAGGAGCCGCCCGCGCTTGCGGCGCAGCTCGGGCGGCCGGCTCGGCCGTCCGGCCGCTGAATTCCCGGGGCCGAGGAAGTCCCTTCGGCCCGCAGGCGCCTTCGCCATCGTTTTTTCGTCACTCACCGCTCCTCCCGCATGAAGCTCGCCGTATTCGACCTTGATCACACGCTCCTGCCGATCGACTCGGGCGACCTCTGGTCGCACTGGATCGTCGAGAAGGCGGGGCTTGACGGCGAGGCGGTTCGCGCGAGGATCGAGTCGTACGCGCAGGACTACCGCGAGGGGGCGCTCGACGTCGGCGGCTTCATCCGCTTCCAGTTTTCGCTCCTTGCCGGGCGGCGGCGCGAGGACCTCGACGCCTGGCGGGCGGAGTTCGTCGACCGGATCATCCGCCCGGCGATTCGCCTCGAGTCGCGCGCGCTCATCGAAGCGCACCGGCGCGACGGCTGGGAGCTTCTCCTCGCGACGGGCACGCACCGCTTCGTGACGGCGCCGATCGCGGAGCTTCTCGGCATCGCGCACCTCGCGGCGGCAACGCCCGAGGAGCGCCCGGACGGAAGCTTCACGGGCGGGCTCGTCGGCCCCGACTCCTATGGCAAGGGGAAGTTCCTCCTCGTGAAGGAGTGGATCGCGCGCCTCGAGGCGCTTGAGGGCCCCCTCACGGCGCTCGAGGCCTGGTCGGATTCCATCAATGATTTGCCGCTCTTAGAATTCGCGGCGAGCCTCGGGCCCGCCGGAAGGGCCGTGGCCGCGAATCCCGATCCGCAGCTCGCGCGCATCGCGCTGGAGCGCGGCTGGGAGGAGGTCCGGCTCTTTGAAAAACGATAAGAAGGAAACAATCTCCCATGTTTGATTCAATCGTCAGCCGCGTGAAGTCCTTTCTGGGCGCGGAGGAGCCGCGGGAGATGCCCGTGCGCGAGCCCCGCATCATCACCCGGGACGAGCACGGCATCGACCCCGAGCTCGTGGCCTGGCAGGCCAAGCGCTGCTGCGAGGCCCTGCAGAAGCGCGGCTACCGCGCCTACATCGTCGGCGGCGCCGTGCGCGACCTGCTGCTCGGCGTGACCCCGAAGGACTTTGACGTCGCCACGGACGCAACCCCCGAGGAAGTCAAGCGCGCCCAGCGCCGCGCGATCATCATCGGCCGGCGGTTCCGCCTCGTGCACGTCATCTTCGGCGAGGAGATCATCGAGTGCTCGACCTTCCGCGCGCTCGAGGGCGCGGGCGTGCGCAAGGACGCCGACGGCCGCGTGATCTCGGACAACGTCTTCGGCGAGATGTGGGAGGACGCGGCCCGCCGCGACTTCACCATCAACGCCATGTACTATGACCCCTCGACCGAGGAGGTCTACGACTATCACCACGGGTTCGAGGACATCGGCAGGCGGCGCCTGCGCATGATCGGCGACCCCGAGGCGCGCTATCGCGAGGATCCGGTGCGCATGCTGCGCGCCGTGCGTATCGCCGCCAAGCTCGGCTTCTCGATGGAGCCCGCGACTGAGCGCCCGATCTCGCGGATGGCGGCGCTCCTCAGGAACGTCCCGACCGCGCGCCTCGTTGACGAGGTTCTCAAGCTCCTCACCTGCGGCCACGCGGTCGCGTGCGTCGAGCGGCTTCGCCGCGACGGCCTCTCGGCGGCGCTGCTTCCCGTCCTCAACAGCACGCTCGCCTCGCCCGAGGATGAGCGCTTCCTCATGCACGCGCTCGCGCGCACCGACGAGCGCCTCTCGATCGGCAAGCGCATCTCGCCCTTCTTCCTCTTCGGCACGCTTCTCTGGCCGCAGGTGCGCCGCCGCTGGATGCACAACGAGGAGACCCGCGGCATGTCCCGGCTCGCCGCGCTCCACGACGCGGCCGTCGAGGTGCTCGAGACCGAGTGCCACACGATCGGCATCCAGAGGCGCTTCCAGGCTGACATGCACGACCTCTGGCTCATGCAGGCGCGCCTTGAGCGCAGGACCGGCAAGACGCCCTTCGCGGTGGCGCGCCATCCGCGCTACCGCGCGGGCTACGACTTCCTCCTCCTGCGCAGCCAGGTCGGCGAGGTTTCGGAGGATCTTCCCGCCTGGTGGGACGCCTTCGTCGCCGCGGACGACGACGAGCGCGTCGACATGGTCCGCGAGCAGCAGGCGCTCTCGCGCCGCACGGGCGACGACGCCCGGCGCGGGCGCGCAGCGGTCCGCCCGCAGGGGGAGGCCGTTGCGCCCGCCGATGCGGGTGAGGACGGCGAGCGCAAGCGCCGCCGTCGGCGCCGCCGCAAGCCGAAGGCGGGCGGAGACGTCGGCGCCGCGGGGAGCGACGGAGAATGAGCGGCGTTGAGGCGATTCCGCCCTCCCGCCGCGCCTGGCTCAGCCTCGGCGCGAACCTCGGAGACCCCGCGAAGGCCCTCGCGGAGGCGGCCCGGGAGATCCGGGCGATTCCCGGCGTCTTGGCGGTCCGGCTCTCGAGCCTTTACCGCACCTCGCCCGTGGACTCCTCGGGACCGGAGTACGTCAACGCCGCGGCCGCTGTCACAACGACGCTCGAGCCCGAGGAGCTCCTTCATGCGCTCCAGGCGATCGAGCTCGGCCACGGCCGCGTGCGGCCCGCAGGCGTGAGAAATGCGCCGAGGACGCTTGACCTCGACATCCTCGCCGTGGAGGGCGTGACGAGCGCGACGCGCGAGCTCATGCTCCCCCATCCGAGAATGAACGACCGGCTCTTCGTTCTCGTTCCGCTCTCGGAGATCGAGCCTGGCTGGCGCTCGCCCGAGGGCGTTCCCGTCGCGGAGCTCATCCGCGACGCCGCGGCGCGGGATCCCGGCCAGACGATCACAAGACTCGCTTGATGAACTTGTGGCATACTCTGCCCGCTCCCCGGATGGCGGAATGGTAGACGCAGCGGATTCAAAATCCGCCGACCAAAAGTCATGAGAGTTCGAGTCTCTCTCTGGGGACCAAGGATTTGAAATGAGGCCCGGATCGTCTGTCGGTCCGGGCTTCTCGCATTTTCCGGAGTCATCAATGCCGACAGCCTGCGGCTGGACCGCGACGCCCCTGGGCTCGGGCGGACTTCTTCTCATCCGGCCGCCCGTCTTTCGAGACGGCCGAGGCGCCTTCATGGAGACCTGGAGCGAGCGCGTCTTCGCAGCGCTCGGCATCCGCGCCCGATTCGTGCAGGACAACGAGAGCCTGAGCGCGAGGCGCGGCACGATCCGCGGGATTCACTTTCAGCGGGGCAAGGCCGCCCAGGCCAAGCTCGTCCGGTGCGTCGCGGGCTCGATCCTTGACGTCGCGGCGGACCTGCGTCCGGAGAGCTCCGAGTTCCTGCGCGTGCATTCCGTGCGGCTCTCGGCCGCCGAGGACGCGATGCTCTTCATCCCGCGCGGCTTCGGGCACGGCTTCGTGACGCTTGAGGACGACGTGCGCGTCGCCTACAAGGCGGACGCCTTCTATGAGCCTTCGGCCGAGGGATCGATCCGCTGGGACGATCCGACGCTCGGCGTCGACTGGGGGCTTGAGGCGGGCATGAAGCCCGTGCTCTCGCCCAAGGACCGCGCGGCGCCCGATCTGCGAACGGTTCTGGAGAGCGGCGCGCTCGGGGCGGCGCTGGAGCGCTTCCGCTCATGAGGCGTTCCTGCAACGCAAAAGGCCGCCCGTTGCCGGGCGGCCTGTGCCGTGGAAACGGCCGGGTAGCGGACGCCGGGGGCGCTTGCGCTTAGAGCCGCGTGGGGATGAGCCAAAGGATCACGAGGACCTCGATCACGGTCGCATCAATGTCAATATTGATGTCGCCCGTGCTCAGGATCAGGACCTGCGGCATATGACGAGCCCGGTGTCGACGGCTCCGGGCTTTGTCGCATTCGGAGCTTTGGCGCAGAGACCTGAAAACGCAAAAGGCCGCCCGTTGCCGGACGGCCCTTCCAGATTTCGGAACCGCAGGCGCGTCACGCGCGGTCTGCGACGCCTCTCAGGAACGACGAGAGGTCATGCATCTCGTCCTCGCAGAGCTCATGGTCCATCGGATAGGTCCGCGCGATGAGCGCGGAATCGACCTGTGCGATGACGTCCGCGCTGCGCTCGGCTATGACCGACGGAATCACCGAGTCAAAGTCGCCGTGCGCCATGAAAATCGGCGTGCGCCGTCCCGCGGGCGTCGCCTCCGAATAGAGCCGTCCGGCGAGCGGGAGGTACCCCGAGAGCGCCGCGACGCCGCCGATCGGGCGGGACATGCGCAGACCGCAGAAGAGCGCGATCGCCGCGCCCTGGGAGAAGCCGCCGAGAACGATCCGGCCTCTCGGCACGCCAGAGGCCTCGATCTCGTCGATGAGGCGCAGGATCCTGTCAGCCGAACGGCGGATGCCGAAGGCGTCTTCGTTCTCGTCGATCCGGGCGCCCGGGACGTCGTACCAGGCGCGCAGAGGGTAGCCCGGATGCATCGCCATCTCGCGCATCGGCGCGTTGGGAAGAATGAACCGGCAGACGGGGCCGCCGAAGCCGCGGATCTCGTCGGGGAAGGGCGCGAAGTCGCTGTTGTCGACGCCCATGCCGTGGAGCCAGACGACGGCGAGCTCGGGCTCGCCCCCGGTTCGCGGACGCGCGATGAGGATGTCCTCGGGCGCGAAGGCGGGCTCGCGGGGTTTCTTCTCGGGCTCGGTGCGGACTTCGGTTCGGGGCGGCTCATGCACAGTCTCCGCAGGAGGCTCGCGGCGAACTTCCGGCGCGGCCGCCTTCGCGGGAGCGGCTTCGACCCGAGGCGTCGGACGCGGCTCCTCGGGCTTTTCTGCGGCGGGTTCCGCAGGCCGGGCGGTTTTTTCCGCAGGCGCTTGCGGAGCCGGAGCGGGCTCGGGTTCGGGCTGACCGGGTGCGAGGCTCGCAGGCGCGGCGGCGGATGAATCAGCGGAGGACTTTCTCGCGCTCTTCGGGCGGAAGGCCTTCACGACGGACTCGTCCGTCTCGACGTACGGTCCCCCGATGAGATCGATGCAGTAGGGGACGGCCGCGAAGATGCCGTTCACGAGGGACCTGCCGTTCTCGTCCTTCACGCCTTCGAGCGTCTCGGCGATCGCCTTGGGCTGGCCGGGCAGGTTGAGGATGAGCGCCGCGTGGTCGGGCGTCTCGCGCAGCACGCCCACCTGGCGCGAGAGGATCGCGGTCGGGACGAAGTGTCCGGAGATGGCGCGCATCTGCTCGCCGAAGCCCGGCATCTCGCGCGTGGCGACGGCGAGCGTCGCCTCGGGGGTCACGTCGCGCCGCGCCGGGCCCGTGCCGCCCGTCGTGAGCACGAGGTCGCACCCGATGATGTCGACGAGCTCGCGCAGCGTGCGCTCGATGTCGAAGCGCTCGTCGGCGATGAGGCGTCGGTGCACCTTGACGGGCGTGCGGATCGCCCTGCGGCACCAGGCCTCGAGCGCCGGGATGCCCTTGTCCTCGTAGATGCCGCGGCTCGCCCGGTCGGAGACGGAAACGAGGCCGAGGATGAGTTCGTTTTCAGCGCTGCGGGGCGGCTTCATCGGTGTTCCTCTGGAAATGCTTTGGAATGGGTCTTGCGGTCAGTTCTCGGACGCGCCGGTCGCGTCTTCGTCCTTCGCCATCAGGTCAAGGGGCTCGTCGAGATATGCATGCAGGAGCTTGTAGAGCTCGCGGGCGCTCTTCGGGGGCTTGGCCTGCTCGCGCTCCCTCCTCGCGAAGCGCACGAGCTCGCGCAGGCGGCGGATGTCGATGTCGCTGTGCTCGTCGATGAACGCGCGCACGGCGTCGTCGGAGTCGATCATGCGGTCGCGCAGCGTCTCGCACTTGTGCAGGAGCGCCACGGCGGCGCGCGACTCGCCCGTGGCGCGGGCGATCGCCTCGCGCACGGCGTCCGGGTCCATGGCGCGCATCTTCTTGCCGATGAGCTGGAGCTGGCGGCGCTGCGCGCCGAAGCTCCTCATCCTGCGGAACTCGACGATCTCGGCGAGCACGTCCTCGGGGAGGCCGATCTTGGCGAGCGTCTCGTCGCCCAAGCGCGTCATCTCCTTGCCGAGGGCCTGGAGGTCGAGCTGCACGCGCTTCAGGTGCGACTTCGAGGGGCCGCGGAATTCCTCTTCATCATCGTCTTCAATGTCGTTGGGGCGCATGGAGGTCCTTCGTGGTTTTGCTTGGTTCTTCGCTCCGCCGCGGGCGGGGCCCGGACGGCGGTCATGGATGGGTGGGAGGCCGCGCCGGAGCGCAAGGGCCGCGGGCGGGCCGTCCCGGAATTGTATTCGCAGAGGAATCCGAGGGGCGGCGCAGGCCGGCTGGGTTTAGAATGCCGCGTTTTTTCTTCCAGCCGCTGGCCGGTAAAGCCATGACAGAACAGCATCTTTCCGATTTTGACTTCGAGCTCCCCGAGGAGCTCATCGCTCAGTACCCCCTTGCGGACCGCGCCTCGTCGAGGCTCCTCCACATCACCGAGGACGCGCTCGAGGACCGGACCTTCCGCGACATCGAGGCGTTCCTGCGCCCGGGCGACCTGCTCGTGGCCAATGACACGCGCGTCATCAAGGCCCGCCTGATGGGCCGCAAGGAGACGGGCGGCGCCGTCGAGGCGCTCATCGAGCGCGTCACGGGCGAGTTCACGGCGATCTCGATGATCCGCGCGAGCAAGAGCCCCAAGCCGGGTTCGAAGGTGTTCTTCCGCGCGCTCGGCGCCGCAGAGGATTCCCCCGAGGCCGCGGCCGAGGTGCTCGGCCGCGAGGGCGAGTTCTTCTCGCTCCGATTCGAGGCGCCCGTCCTCGAGGTGCTTGAGGCCTTCGGCCGGGTGCCGCTGCCGCCCTACATCGAGCACGTTCCCGAGAAGAGCGACGAGAGCCGCTACCAGACGGTCTATGCGCATCACCCCGGCGCGGTCGCCGCGCCCACGGCGGGCCTGCACTTCACCGAAGATCTTCTTGCGCGCATCCGCGCCAAGGGCGTAGACGTCGAGTACGTGACGCTGCACGTCGGCGCAGGGACCTTCCAGCCCGTGCGCGAGGAGAATCTCTCCGAGCATCACATGCACTCGGAGTGGTATCGCATGCCCGAGGACGTCGCCGCGCGCATCAACGCGGCCAAGGCCGGGGGGCGGCGCGTGATCGCCGTCGGAACAACGTCGCTGCGCACCCTTGAGAGCGCCGCGGACGCTCCCGGCCATGTCGAGGCGGGCTCGCGCGACACGCGCCTCTTCATCATGCCGGGCTACAGGTTCCGCATCGTCGACGCGCTCATCACGAACTTCCATCTTCCCAAGTCCACGCTCGTGATGCTCGTCTCGGCCCTCGTCGGCCGCGAGCGGATCATGGAGGCCTACGCCCACGCCGTGAAGGAGCGCTACCGCTTCTTCAGCTACGGCGACGCGTGCTTCATCGAGAAGGCGCGGAACGCCTGACGCGGCGCGCGTTCGGCCGCGCCGCAGCAACACACACACCACCCCTCAACGAGAGGAGCTCCTCCCAATGGCATTCAGCTTCCAGGTCAAGGCGACGTGCGGCAAGGCCCGCCGCGGCACGCTGACCCTCAATCACGGCGTCGTCGAGACGCCGATGTTCATGCCCGTCGGCACCTACGGCGCCGTCAAGTCGATGGCCCCCTTCGAGCTCAAGGAGGTCGGCTCGCAGACGATCCTCGGCAACACCTTCCACCTGTGGCTCCGCCCCGGCCTCGAGGTGATCGAGGCCCACGGGGGCCTGCACGGTTTCATGAACTGGGACCAGCCCATCCTCACGGACTCGGGCGGATTTCAGGTCTTCAGCCTCGGCGCCCTTAGGAAAATCACCGAGGAGGGCGTCAAGTTCGCGAGCCCCGTCAACGGCGACCGGCTCTTCCTCTCGCCCGAGATCTCCATGCAGATCCAGCGCACGCTCAACTCCGACATCGTGATGCAGCTCGACGAGTGCACGCCCTACCGAATCGGCGACCGTCCGGCCACCGAGGCCGAGGCGGGCGCCTCGATGCGGATGAGCCTGCGCTGGGCGCAGCGCTCCAAGGACGAGTTCGAGCGCCTCGAAAACCCCAACGCGCTCTTCGGCATCGTTCAGGGCGGCATGTACGTCAACCTGCGCGAGGAGTCGCTCGAGGGCCTCAAGAAAATCGGCTTTCACGGCTACGCCCTCGGAGGCCTCTCCGTGGGCGAGCCCAAGGAGGAGATGCTCCGGATCCTCGACGAGGTCGCCTGCAAGCTCCCCGAGGATCGTCCGCGCTACCTCATGGGCGTCGGCACGCCCGAGGACCTCGTCGACGGCGTCTCCCGCGGCATCGACATGTTCGATTGCGTGATGCCCACGCGCAATGCCAGGAACGGCTGGCTCTTCACGCGCTTCGGCGACATCAAGCTCAAGAACAGCCGCTACCGCAGCGACCTGCGGCCGCTCGATCCGTCCTGCAGCTGCTACACGTGCCGCAACTTCAGCCGCGCGTATCTGCACCATCTGCACCGCGTGGGCGAGATCCTCGGCGCGCGGCTCAACACCATCCACAACCTTCACTACTACCTCACGCTCGCCGCCGAGATGCGCGCCGCGCTCGACGAGGGGCGCTTTGAGGCCTGGAAGGCGGAGTTCCGCGAGAACCGCGCCCGCGGCATCGAGTGACCCGCAGCTCCGGAAGGGGCTCCCAGAAAAGGGTTCCGCTTAAGCTTTCTTCTTATAATTCCTGATTCTTGCCCGACCGGGACGAGTCCCGTCCGGGCAGACAATCGACAATCTCTATCTCTGGAGTGCACATGCTTTTCATCAGCGACGCCCTTGCTGCCGGCGAGGCCGCAGCCGCCCCGGGCGGAATGGAGGGGTTCCTCGTTCAGGTCGTTCCCCTGATCGTCATCTTCGCGGTCTTCTGGTTCTTCCTCATCCGCCCGCAGCAGAAGCGGCAGAAGGAGCACGCCAAGATGTGCGAGGCCCTCGGCAAGGGCGATGAGGTCATGACCATGGGCGGCATCTCCGGGCGCATCGAGTCGGTCGACGACCAGACGATCGCTCTGCAGGTCGCGTCCGTCGACGGCAAGGCCGTCGTCATCCGCATGCAGCGCGCCGCGGTCCAGATGGTGCTTCCGAAGGGCACTGTCAGGTTCTGACCTCCGGCCCGGCTCGGAGGGGCCCCTGGGAGGCGCAGAGCCGCCCGGACCTCGCCTGAGCCGCTTTCGCCGCCTCCGCGGGCGAACGGCCGCGTCGGACGGATTCCGCGCGAAGGGCTTCGGGAGGCGCCTTGGCTCCTGCAGGAAGGGAGCGGGGCCCTCCCGGAGCCTTTCGCGCGCTTTCGCGCCGCGCCTGTCCCGAACGGCATCAAAGGGCGGCGGACCACACAACACATGGAGACGGGCGAATGAATCGCTATCCTCTCTGGAAATACATACTGATCGGCATCGCGCTCCTCGTGGGGCTCGTCTACACGCTGCCGAACTTCTACGGCGAGTCGCCTGCGGTGCAGATCTCGTCGGGCAAGGCCACGGTCAAGGTGACCGAGCAGACGCTCTCGCAGGTCGAAAGCGCGCTCGCCGCGGCGAAGCTCACCCCCAACGGAATCTTCTTCGAGCAGGGCGCGCAGCAGAACACCGTGCGCGTGCGCTTCGATCCGACCCAGACCGAGGAGCAGCTCAAGGCCCGCGAGGTGATCGACCGCGCGCTCAACTCGGACCCGAAGGATCCGACGCATATCGTTGCGCTCAACCTAGTGCCGAACACCCCGAAGTGGCTCCTCTCGATCAACGCCCTGCCGATGTACCTCGGTCTTGACCTTCGCGGCGGCGTGCACTTCCTCCTGCAGGTGGACATGCGCGCGGCCATCACGAAGCGCGCCGAGGCGATCGCCGCCGACCTGCGCACGCAGCTGCGCGACAAGCGCATCCGCCACACGGGCATCAGCCGCGTGGGCAACGACGTCGAGGTGAGCTTCGCCACGGCCGAGGAGCGCGACCGCGCCAACGACCTTCTGCGCAACACCCAGCCCGACCTCGTGCTCGACCTTCCCGAGACGACGAAGGCTCCGTACATCATCCGCGCGACGCTCTCGCAGAAGGCGATTCAGAACGTTCAGAACTACGCGCTCAAGCAGAACATCTCGACCCTGCACAACCGAATCAACGAGCTCGGCGTCGCCGAGCCCGTGATCGCGCAGCAGGGCGCGGACCGCATCGTCGTTCAGCTCCCGGGCGTGCAGGACACCGCCAAGGCAAAGGACATCCTCGGCCGCACGGCCACCCTTGAGGTGCGCCTCGTCGACGACACGCCCGAGGCGCTCGCGCAGCTCTCCCAGGGCAACGTCCCCTTCGGCGACGAGCGCTTCACGGATCGCGACGGCCGTCCGATCCTCGTCAAGCGCCGCGTGATCCTCACGGGCGAGAACTTGAATGACGCCCAGCCGGGCTTTGACAGCCAGACCCAGGAGCCGACCGTCAACCTCGAGCTCGACAACCGCGGCGCGCGCATCTTCCAGGAGGTGACCCGCGAGAACGTCGGCCGCCGCATGGCGATTCTGCTCTTCGAGAAGGGCAAGGGCGAAGTCGTGACCGCGCCGGTGATCCGTCAGGAGATCGGCGGCGGACGCGTGCAGATCTCCGGCCAGATGACGACGATCGAGGCGACCGACACGGCCCTCGTGCTGCGCGCGGGCTCGCTCGCCGCTCCGATGGAGATCGTCGAGGAGCGCCTGATCGGCCCGAGCCTGGGCGAGGCGAACATCGAGGCGGGCTTCCGCTCGACGCTCTACGGCTTCATCGTGATCGCCCTCTTCATGGCGCTCTACTACCAGGTCTTCGGCGTCGTCTCGGCGATCTCGCTCATCTGCAACGTGATGATGCTGATCGCGATCCTCTCGATGCTCCAGGCGACATTGACCCTCCCGGGCATCGCGGCCATCGCGCTCACGCTCGGCATGGCGGTCGACTCGAACGTGCTCATCAACGAGCGCGTGCGCGAGGAGCTGCGCATCGGGCGCCTGCCGCAGACGGCCATCAGCGAGGGCTATGACCGCGCGTTCGCGACGATTCTCGACTCGAACATCACCTCGCTCATCGCGGGCCTGGCGCTCCTCATCTTCGGTTCGGGCCCCGTGAGAGGCTTCGCCGTCGTGCACTGCCTCGGCATCGGCACGTCCATCTTCACCTCCGTCGTGGTCTCCCGCGCCCTGATCAATCTGATCTACGGCCGCCAGAAGAAGCTCACTGCGGTTCACATCGGCCAGATCTGGCGTCCGGATGCGGACAAGTCGGAAAAGGCCGCAAAGTAAGTCCGCGGGAGGAGCAAGCAAAATGGAATTTTTCCGCATCCATCGCACGATTCCGTTCATGCACTATCGCCACGTGCTGAACGCGATCTCCCTCGTGAGCTTCGTCGTGGCCGTCTACTGGCTCTTCGCCCACGGCCTGGCGTTCTCGATCGAGTTCACGGGCGGCACGCAGCTCGAGGTCAACTACCCCGAGGCGGCCAACACCGAGCAGATCCGAACGGATCTCGCCGAGGTCTCGAACGAGGTGCTCGTGCAGACCTTCGGTACGGCGCGCGACGTCGTGATCCGCGTCCCGACCAAGGAGGGCCAGACCTCCGGCCAGATCGCCGCCGAGATCATGAAGGTCCTCTCGGCCAAGACGCCGGGCGTGCAGCTCAAGTCGACCGAGTTCGTCGGCCCTCAGGTGGGCGACGAGCTCGCTCGGGACGGCGGCACGGCCCTGGCGCTCGTCGTGTTCGGCATCATGGTCTACCTCGCCTTCCGCTTCGAGTGGAAGTTCTCCGTGGCGGCCATCATCGCGAACCTGCACGACGTCGTGATCGTGGTGGGGCTCTTCTCGGTGATGCACTGGGAGTTCACGCTTCCGGTGCTCGCCGCGGTGCTCGCCGTGCTCGGCTACTCGGTCAACGAGTCCGTGATCATCTTCGACCGCGTTCGCGAACACTTCCGCACGATGCGCCGCGCCGACAGCATGGAGGTGATCAACTCGGCCATCACGGCGACGATCTCCCGAACCGTGATCACGCACACGTCGACGCTGTGCATGACGCTCTCGATGTTCTTCTTCGGCGGCCCGGCGCTGCATTACTTCGCGCTCGCGCTCACGATCGGCATCCTGCTCGGCGTGTACTCGTCGGTGTTCGTCGCCGCGGCGATCGCGCTCTACTTGGGCGTCAAGCGCGAGGACCTCGTGAAGCCCAGGAAGAAGGAGGAGCTCGAGGAGATGGTTCCCTGAGAGGCGTCCTCTCCCAGGCCGTCCCTGTGAAGGCGGCCTTCTGACCTTGCTGGCGAAGCCCCGTTCCGGAAGACTCCGGGCCGGGGCTTCGCTTTCATTCGTACTCGGCGTGCGAGAATGCCCGCCTTGCAGTCATTCCCAGGGAGGAGGCCCATGGCGCCGCGCATCGAGCTCGACAAGATCCAGTGGAGGCCGCGCGGGAAGAACTCCCGCACGAAGTACTACCTGCGCTACTACGGCGCGATCGCGCTCGCGCCCGAGGGGTGGCTCATGCGCCGCCGCGAGCGGCTCCTCGAAGGCTGGGAGCGGCGGCCTGACGCCGCGGAGATCCGCGAGCGCGTCAATTTCTGCTGCCCGATTCGGGAGCCCTTCGGGCTTGACGCGTCGGCAAGGAGCATCGCGTCGCTCAGATGGGCGCATTCGAACTACTGCAGGGACGGCTACGAGGCGCTGCGCCACTTTCCGCACGCCTGGCGCTTCAACGCGGCGTTCGGGGACAACTGCCTGGAGCCGCCCGCTCCGGCCTTCACGAAGAGCCGGCCGGTCCTCGCGGAGGGGGGATCCTCGAACTGCGCATTGCTCAAGCTCAACAAGGTGAGGCACTTCATCTTCCTCAAGGATCCGCAGCCCTTCCGCGAGAAGCGCGACGACGCGATCTTCCGCGGGGCGTCCTATCAGGCGCACAGGAAGCGCTTTCTTGAGATGTGGCACGGGCATCCCCTCGTCGACTGCGCGGACACCGCGAAGCGCCCCGATCCCGCGCACCCGCAGTGGCACGGCCGGCCGATCACGCTCTGGGAGCATCTTCGGCACAAGTTCGTCGTCTCGCTCGAGGGCAACGACGTGGCGAGCAACCTCAAGTGGGTGATGAGCTCGAACTCCGCGGCGATCATGCCCCGGCCGAAGTACGAGACCTGGTTCATGGAGGGGCGCCTCAAGCCGGGCGTGCACTTCATCCCGATCAGGGACGACTATTCGGACCTGCAGGAGCAGATCCGCTGGTTCACGGCGCACCCCGACGCTGCCGAGGAGATCATCCGCAACGCCCACGCCTGGGTCGAACGGTTCCTCGACCCCGAGCGCGAGCTCATCATTTCGCTGCTCGTCGCGCAGCGCTACTTCGAGCTCCTGCGCGCCTGACAGGCCTGACCGGTCGGGACGCTCACACGCCGTAGAGCTCGGCGAAGATGCGCTTGAGAATCGCGTCAAGGTGCGGCAGGAGCGCCGCGACGCCCGCGTCGGGGTCGCCCTTGCGGATCTGCGCGAAGGGAACCTTCTCCTCCTCGACGGCCTTGGCCGCGGCGGTCTTCCAGAACTCGGGCGATTCGCTTTCGGCCCAGTCCCCGCGGCCGCGCCCGAAGTGCGCGACGGCGAGATAAAGGAGCACCGTCTCGAGGAGAAAGCCGCCCAGGGCCTCGGCGCTCCACGAAAGGGCCGCGCCTGAGCGGTGGCGCGTGACGTTCCACGCGTGCGCCGCGCCGATGCCGCTCACGGCGCCGATGAGGCCGCCGACGAGCGTGCCGAGGCCGAGCGAGATTCCGGCGCTCGAGAGATCCGCGGCGAATCCCGCGGCGGCCCCCGACGCCGCGCCAAGTCCCGTTCCGATCGCCGCGGCGCTCTGCGGGTCGACCGAGTAGACGGCGAGGTCCCAGTCGCTTTTCATGCGGCGGATGATCTCCTTGGAGACGCCTCCGCCGCGCAGGCCGTTGAGCTCGATGAGCTTCGCCGTGAGCGAGCACAAACCGTCGGCGGCCTGGGAGGCGAGCGCGGACTGCGCGTCCGCGACGGCGTTGCGCTCGTCCTTGAAGAGCCCGAGGCGCTGTCCGAGCGAGACTGCGCGCTCGCGCAGGCTCGGCGCGGGCAGGTCCATTCGCGCCGAGGCAGTCTGCCAGAGGTGCCGCGCCATCGCCTCGAGCGAGGACGCGTAGGCGGCCTGGCGGCCGCGCCGCCAGACGGACTCGAGCGTGCGGTAGGCCGCGCGCTTCTCCTCGGGAAGCGCCTCGCCGATCGCGCGGAAGAGCCGCTCCTCCTGCACCCAGCAGCGCGCGAAGGCATCCATCGGAAGAACCTTTCTCACGAAGGGCCAGGCGGCGAGCTCCTTTTCCCAGAGCGCGACGTCGGCGAGCTCCTCCTCGGGCGCTCGGGGCTTGCCCATCTGGTTGAGCAGAACGATGACGGGCTTGCCGATCCAGGAGAGGATCCGCATCTCCGCGGGGATGTAGGGGGTCTTCGACGGGGGCTCGGCGATGTTGACGAGGTAGAGCACGACGCTCGAGACGTCGCGGATGTGCCGCACGGCCCGCTGGTCGAGCCAGAAGGCCTTGTCGGCGAAGCGGTCCCAGACTTCGGAGAGCAGCCACCCGACGGGATTGGAGCGCCCCTCGAGGCGCCTTGCGAGCGCGACGGAATTGCCGAACCCCGGCGTGTCCCAGAGAACGAGCTCGCTTCCGTCGGGCCCCCTCGAGAGGACGTAGTCGTCCGTCGTCTCGGTGACGTGGGCCCGGTCGGCGACCTCGCCCACGTCGCGCATGAGGAGCGTCCGCGCGAGCGTGGTCTTGCCGATGTTGGTGTGGCTGACGAGGCTGAGGTGGATGCGCAGGGGATCCTGGGAGTCGGACATGGGCGGGCCTGGAGAAAGTCGAAAGCGTGTCTCCGAATTATCGGGCGGCGGGCGCCGTTCGTGCGCGGCTGCGCGTCCCGTGCAACCCGCGCATCCCGCGGCTCCTGGCCGCTTCGACGGGCTTTCCGGTCAGGTCCTTGCGGCTTCTTCTCCGGGAAGCCCCGAGACGCGAAGCGCCGCGCCGTGAAGCTCCGCGAAGTGCTCCCAGAGCGTCCGGCGGGAGCGCAGCTTCGCGGGGGCGTCGGAAAAGCGGCGGGCGAGTTCGGAGAAGTCGAGCGCGAGCGTGACGGCGCCGCTTTTCTCCCGGATCGCGTCAAGGAGCGCGCCGTGAACC
>ERZ1035025.681-NODE-681-length-20794-cov-19.353971_pt1 | contig 20794 bp, 22 predicted proteins | sample MGYA00520619_ERZ1035025 | MGnify/ENA primary metagenome ERZ1035025 (study PRJEB33766, sample SAMN09781742) | gut metagenome | biome: gut microbiome | host: Homo sapiens | place: Madagascar | study: EMG produced TPA metagenomics assembly of the PRJNA485056 data...
AATTTTTTTAAGCTTCTGCTTCAGGCTCTGTATGATCTTCAAATAATGCCTCAAACTCTGCACGGTTGATACGTTCTTTTTCTAATAATAACGCTGCACATTTGTGGAGTACATCCATGTGTTCTTCGATCATTGCTTTCGCATCCTGATAACATTTGTTCACGATCTTCTTCACTTCCTGATCGATGATCGTCTGTGTATTTTCTCCGAATGGACGCTGCTGTCCAATCTCTTTGCCTAAGAAGACTTCATCGCCTTCACCGCTGTCATAGTTGATCAGTCCAAGTTCTTCTGACATGCCAAACTTCGTAACCATTGCTCTTGCATAGTTTGTTACCTGTTTGATATCCTGTGATGCACCTGTTGTGATATCATCTAAGATCAGTTCTTCTGCAATTCGTCCACCAAGACTTACCATGATATCCTGAATCATCTTTCCACGTGTCATAAAGACATTATCATTCTCTGGAAGCGGCATCGTATATCCAGCTGCTCCTGTTCCTGTTGGAATGATGGATACAGTATATACAGGGCCTACATCAGGTAAGAGATGGAATAAGATTGCATGTCCAGATTCATGATATGCTGTGATTCTTCTCTCACTCTCTGGTACAACCCGGCTCTTCTTTTCTGTTCCGATACCAACTTTAATAAACGATTTATCAATATCTTCTTTGATGATATATGCTCTGTCTTCTCTGGCTGCCTGAATTGCTGCTTCATTCATCAGATTCTCAAGATCTGCACCTACAAATCCTGCAGTTGTTCTTGCGATCTCATGAAGGTCAACATCATCTCCCAATGGCTTCTCGCGGCAATGGATCTTTAAGATTTCTTCACGGCCCTTCACATCTGGTCTTCCGACACCGACTTTACGGTCAAAACGTCCTGGTCTTAAGATGGCAGGATCAAGAATATCTACACGGTTTGTCGCAGCGATCATAATGATTCCTTCATTCACTCCGAAACCATCCATCTCAACCAACATCTGGTTTAATGTCTGTTCACGTTCATCATGTCCGCCGCCAAGACCTGACCCTCTTCGTCTTGCAACTGCATCGATCTCATCAATAAATACGATACATGGTGCATGTCTCTTTGCTTCTGCAAACAGATCACGTACACGTGCTGCACCGACACCAACAAACATCTCTACGAAATCAGATCCTGAAATACTGAAAAATGGAACATTTGCTTCTCCAGCTACCGCTTTGGCAAGTAAAGTCTTACCTGTTCCCGGAGGTCCTACAAGCAGGACACCCTTTGGTATTCTTGCTCCGATTTTTATAAAACGTCCTGGATTCTTTAAGAATTCTACGACTTCTTCTAATTCTTCTTTCTCTTCCGTAAGTCCTGCAACATCATTAAATGTTACCTTCTTGGCATTTGGATTGGCAAGCTTTGCACGGCTCTTTCCAAAATCCATCATCTTGCCTCCGCCACCGCCGTTTTGTTTCATCATCATGACCATAAAGAATACCACAACTCCGATTGGCAGTACAACTCCGATCAGATTGGAGATCATATCACCACTGTGATCGATTCCTTTGATCGTAATCTTATTAGCAAGTTTACTGTCTGCTTTCTTGATATCTGTGATCGTCTGATTCACATCTGTGACTTCACAGCTCTTATAATTATCATCACCAAAATCAGCTGTGACTGTACCTGTTGGTACTTCTTTATTCTGTTTAATGGTTACTGCAGTAACATGTCCTGATTTTACATCCTTCATAAATGCCTGATAAGAATAGTCTCCTGTCCCAGGCTGAAATACACTGATAAAATAATATGCTGCAATGACCAGTACCAACAGAATCACTAAAAATCCATTGTTACTTTTCTTCGGGTTCAACTTCAAGTCTCCTCTCTACTCTTCCTCAGCTACTCCAATGTAAGGAAGGTTACGATATTTCTGTGCATAATCTAGTCCATATCCTACGACAAATTCATCCGGTACTTCAAATCCAATATATTCTACTGGCACATCGACTTCACGACGATCTGGTTTACTTAATAATGTGCAAAGTTTCAGTGATGCAGGATTTCTGCTCTCCAGCATTGGTTTTAAGTGATTTAGCGTCTTTCCTGAGTCAATGATATCTTCTACAATTAATACTTCTCTATCTAAGATTGGCTCATCTAAGTCTTTTGCGATCTTAACGATTCCAGAAGATTCTCTGGAATTTCCATAACTTGACACTGACATAAAGTCAAGTGTTACTGGAACTGTAATTCTCTTTGCCAGTTCGCATGCAAAGAATACACTACCTTTTAAGATTGCAATTAAATGCACTTCTTTTCCTTCATAGTCTTTACTGATCTGTGCTCCCATCTCAGCAATTCTTTTGTTTACTTCTTCCTCCGAAATCATTACTCTGATATTCTCCATTGGAATCATCTCCTCCTCTTTTAAACTCAAGCTTTAAATACCGCCTGGTTGATTTTGTGATCTTATAATATTCGCTGACTCTCCTGCCAACGATCCATATAATGCGGCTGCCGTCTGCGACGAGTGGCATCTCATCTCTTAACTGCCTTGGAATCTTCTCATCTATAAAGTAACGGCTTAGAGATTTCTTCTTATATTCTTTGCCAAAAAGAAAATAATCTCCCTCTCTTCGACTGCGCAGCTTGACACCTGTTTCTATTCTATCATAATCAATGATTTTGATACAATCATTTTCCACGATATTTGTTAAATCTTTGACTTCCTCACAAACAATACTTCCTTTCTCGCAAGGTTTATCTGATAAATTTTCTTTTTGTACAATCACATACTGATAACTTTTCTCAGCAATCATACCATATGGAAGTGACAATCTCTTTCCTGTTTCGTTACGGATCAATTGCAGCATATCTTCAATGTGCCTTCGCTCTAAATCCTTTTTCTTTCCAGCAGTTTTTTCTAATACTTGTTTTAAGATCTGCTTTTCAATCCATATATTTTCCTGAACAATCTTATCACAATCAATTTGGATTTTGTGATCCATTGATCGTATACACCTTTCATAAGCTTTCCTGATCTGACCTGTTAAATATGTTGTCACCTCTTTTATATCATCGCATAACAATCCTATATGCTCTACTGCCTGATCATTTACCTGTTCGAGTCTTGGAATCACCTGATTTCTGATCTGGTTTCTTGCAAATGTATCATCCTGATTGCTTTTATCTTCTACCCAGGTTTGTCCCATCTGTTGTAAATGTTGCACAATTTCCTGTTTTTTCATACATAGAAGCGGGCGAATCAGTACTCCATCTTTGTCTTTCATCGCTCCCGCACCGTAAATTCCAGTTCCTCGTGCACATCGATATAAAAAAGTCTCTGCCTGATCATTCTCATGATGTGCGATCGCAATCTTATCCGCATGATATTTTTTCATCACTTTATAAAAAGCATCATATCTTGCTTTCCGGCCGGCTTCTTCTAAAGATTTCTTTTCCCTTTCTGCAATCTTTTTTACGTCAATCTGAAATAAAATGCATGGAATAGAAAGTTGTCCACATAAATCTTCTACAAACTTCTGATCATCCACAGCTTCTTTCCTGATCATATGATTGATGTGGACTGCCGTGATCTTAAGATTCATTTCCTCTTTTATTGAATTCAGGATTCTTAACAAATATACTGAATCTGCACCTCCAGATAATCCAACAATAACATGTTCCCCTGCATTTATTAAATTTTTGTTCTTGATAAATTTCTTTACTTTTTCCATGGTTTTTACTTTATCATTGTTTGTTTTGTTCTTCAATACCTATCCCATATTCCAAGAACTAAGATCGTGACATCATCTCTTTTTTCGTATCCTTGCATATTCGTGATCTTATCAAACAACTGATCTGCCACTGCCTGTGGGCGTACAACATCCATCTCTTCAAAAAGCTCGGCCAGTGTCTCGATTTTGCTATCTGGTATACAATCAAGTACACCGTCACTAAACATCACAAGCAGATCCTCACTTTCCATTTTCTTTCGATAAAATGGTACTTTCTGTCCTAACGCAGACATCCCGACGGATGCCGTATTTGTCTCTAAGATCTCAACATTTCCTTTTCTTTTTAACAGGCATGGGCAGGCTCCGATCTTAAAAAATGTTCCGATCCCTGCAAAAAGATCAAGCAAAAAGAGATCAAGTGTTGCATATTTTTCTTTTTCCGGCTGGAATGAAATGATCGAATCCAACAGCCTGATGCACACATCTTCTTCGATTCCCGTTCCAAGCATCTCTTCCATCATCTCGATCATTTTTTTGCTTTCTTCGTTTGCTGCATTCCCTGTGCCCATTCCATCTGAGATCATCGCAGTATATCTTCCCTCTGCGATCTTCGCCATCGAAAAACAGTCCCCATTCTTTTGATCTTTCAAAAAAGGGGCTGTTCTTATCCCGCTGATCACATAAAATTTCTCCTCCGGCGTAAACCCATACATTTCATAGTCTGTTTTAATCAGTTTTTTCTGATCCGCTAACGGTATCATCTTCTCTTTTAATATCTGACTTAATAAAGCTGCTGCCTGACGTGTGCTGATCTCCCCGCCTCTTTTCTTTTTTAAATAAAGATAAACCTGCCTCCCTTTCTGGGGATTCTGATAAAAGCAAAGATCCCATATTTTTAAATGATGTTTTTCAAACTCTTTTTTGATCTTATGATACAACTGTTCATTTTTCCTTGTCAGTGACATTTTCTCCTCAAAAAAATCTCCCAGTACATGCCCGGCTTTTATATACTGTTCACCCACAAGTTTTCTCATCTTTATCATCTGATTTCTCATACTGTGCACAAACAATTCTCTTTCATAGATCTGATTCGCCTCTTCAATAAAATCCTGTCCATTTTTACACGGATGGCATTGTTTTAGATCCAAGTAACTTAATCCGCCCTGTCTCTCTATGATCTTCCCAAGCCTGTCTTTATCCTCGATCGTAAACCTGCACTTCTTGTATTCATCACATCCAACACACTGTTTCAGGATCACACTTTCCAAAACATCTTTTCCACACCTTTTCTGGTCTTTTTCATCCTCTTCATCACAAAATAATCTTCCAGCCGTGATCAAACACTGCTGCATCTCTTTTATATGATAAATAACCATCCCCTGAAAATCTCCAAGGAATTTTCCTTCTTCATTCCTTTGCTTCTTTAAAATGTTCATATTAATTCCTCCCAAAAATATCATATGATATATCAGGTGGAATATTTGTCGAAAGAGATTTCTTTTAAAATTTTAGTTTAAGAAATTCTGCACGATCACATCTTCCGCTTCTTCTTCTGTTAATCCAAGTGTTCGTAATTTCAAAAGCTGTTCATCATTAATTCTTCCGATCGCTGCTTCATGAATGATCGCAGCATCAATATGTTTTGCACGAATCTCCGGAATTGAACAGACTTCCGCCTGATCCATGATAATAGAATCGCACTGGATATGTGCCTGACATTTATTATTTCCAATTGCATTTGGATGGAATGTCTGAGATGATGTTCCCTTTCCTACAGATCTTGATACGATCTGTGCAGAACTTCCTTCTCCATTTAATGTCACTTCGATATCTGACTGGGCTGTTTGCTGTCCATCTGTCATCAAACGTTCTGTCACATATAATTTTGCATTCTTGTTTAATTCGATATTTGTCTCTCTGACAGTCGAATCCACTCCTTTGATCTGGGCTGTATCAAGAGTAAACACAGAATTCTCTCCTACATAAATATTGGTAACCGGATTTAATACTTTCTTTCCCGTTCCATTTCCTTCTCCATAATGTTTTTCTTCATATCTTACATTTGCATTCTTCCCTACATGAAATGTGTGAATTCCATCATGGCGGCTTTCATTACATCCACTATTATGAATCCCACATCCAGCAATGATATTTACATCCGCCCCGTCTGCTACATAAAAGTCATTGTATACAAGATCCGTAATCCCTGAAATGCTGACAACAACTGGAATATACACGGATTCTCCTTTTGTATCCCCATCAATATAAATATCAATTCCTTGTTTATCTTCTTTCTTTTTGATCTTAATATGTTCACTGTCTCCATGGCAGATGGATGTCCCATTCTGGCGAAGATTAAATGCCCCTTCTTGTTTAAAATTACTATCATTAATAACGTCTAATACACTTTCTGTAACGCTGTCTAATTTAACCATTATCTTTCTCCCCCTATTTTATCTGCACATTTATGACATTTTTTTGTTCCCTGAAGCATTGGGATCACTTCATCTTTTTCTCCGATCATTTTTACTTTTCCATCTTCAATGATCATGATCTTATCTGCCATATCAATAATCCTCTCCTGATGAGAAATAACGATCAGACTCTGTTTTTTCTCTTTATGGATCTCTTCAAACTTACGGATCAGCATAGAAAAACTCCACAGATCGATTCCTGCTTCCGGCTCATCAAAAATACACAGTTCATGTTCTTTTGCTAACACACTTGCAATCTCAATTCGTTTCATTTCACCACCAGAAAGTGTATTATCGATCTGACGATTTACATATTCTTCTGCACATAATCCAACATCTGAAAGCAGATTACAACACTCCTCGATTGATAATTCTCTTCCAGCAGCTAATGTCAGTAATCTGGAAACCGGCATTCCCTTAAATCTAGGTGGCTGCTGAAATGCATATCCAACCCCTGCTTTTGCACGATGATTGATATCTTCATTGGAAAGGTCCTTTTCATTTAATACGATCGTACCATCACATTCATTGATACCGATCAAAGCTTTCGCCAATGTGGATTTTCCTCCTCCATTCGGTCCTGTGATCACAAGCATCTCTCCATCTTCTACCTCAAATGAGATGTGGTCCAAAAGACATTTTTTACTCTCGTTATCATTAACATAAAATGTTAAATCCTGTACTTTTAACATAGTTTTCTCCTATCCTTTTATATACAACTTTGGTATGAAATATAACAAAAATGAGGATATTTCCCAATCTTTTAGAAAATATCCTCACATATACTCGTCTTATCAATTTTGTCTTGTTCATGCCTTGTTTATTTCGTTCTTGGGAAAATTCTTATTACTTAATGAATTTTATCCTCAATTAGACTTTATTATAGCATGAATCCGAAATGAAATCACGGATTATTTTTAGTGATCTATACCAAACATTGCGATCACCCCAAAGATGAGCAATAACGGGAATGCAAGGTGTATAAGTCCTGCCACAAGCATTCCAAATAAAATAAGCGGGAAAAATACTAACATCAAAATAAATTTTGAAATTCCCCATGCTGCTCTTATTCCAAAGAAAAATAATTTTCCAAAAATTCCAAATAAAAAGATTAAAAATAATATGGTTAACATAGTTATTACCCCTTTCCACATCCAAATTGTTCTTATTCACAATTCCTATAATGTTTTGTAAGTATAACACTTTTGTTTCATCTGTCAATCCCTCTATTTGTAAAAATCTTAATTTTACCCCCAGTAATCAGTTTCATATTCCAATTCAATATCCCGAGCCTTAAATACAGGATTCATTCCATCTTTCTTCTGCTTCTCATAATCAGCAAGCGCCTTAAGTGCTGTATTGGACAAGATCAAGATCACAGGAATATTGATCAATGCCATAACTCCCATCAATACATCTGAAATATTCCAAAGCATAGAAACTTCCATTCCAGCTCCGATAAATACAACCAGAGCTGACACAATACGGAATCCTTTCATAAATGTCTTTGATGGCTCTCCTTTATGGATATAATTTAATAAGTTATCGCAATAAAAACAGTTCCCAAGCAGTGTTGTAAATGCAAATAATACCATAGCTACCGTAATAAAGACCGGTCCAAAATTACCTAAAGATTCATGTAATGCTGCCTGCACCCATGGTGCTCCCTGTAGTTCTTCGGCTGGTGCGATTCCAGATGATAAACACATCATGGCTGTCGCTGTACATAATAACAGTGTATCAATAAATACAGATAACATCTGTACTAATCCCTGTTTGATCGGATGGCTTACCTGTGCAGATGCAGAGGCATTTGGTGCTGATCCGATTCCGGCTTCATTTGAGTAAAGCCCTCTTCGGATTCCCTGCATCATTGCTGATCCTGCAAATGCTCCAAAGATTGCTTTAAAATCAAACGCTTCGCTGATGATCTTTGAAAATACAACTGGCAGATATGCATGATTGATGATCATAACGATCACCGCGATCAGAATATATGCAACTCCCATTGCTGGCACTAATGTAGATGTTACTTTTACGATTCTTGATCCACCACCTAAGAGGCACCATCCTGTGATCAGTGCAAGGATTCCTCCGATGATCCATGGGGACCATTTTGCATCGTAAAATGTAAATCCTGAAAATGTGGACTGTAAATTATAAGATGCAAGCATATTAAATCCAAATGCATATGTTGCGATCATGGCAATGCAGAATACGATCGCTAATGGTCTGCAGTGGAGTGCTGCTTCAATGTAATATGCAGGGCCTCCATAACATTCCCCATCTTTTCCCTTCTTTTTATAAATCTGTGCTAAAGTACTTTCGATCAGTGCAGATGCACTTCCAATGATCGCGATCACCCACATCCAGAATACAGATCCAAATCCTCCGATACAGATTGCGGATGATACTCCAATGATATTTCCGGTTCCTACTCGTGATGCGGTTGATACCATTAATGCCTGAAATGATGATACTCCATTTTCATCTTCTGGCTTTTCTACAACGGCTTTGCAGGCTTCTTTAAATAATCTCATCTGTGGAAATTTTGTGCGGATCGTGAAATAAATTCCTGCTCCGATCAACACTACAACCAGCAATTTGCTGTACATAAACGTACTGATGCTGTCAATGATCATTCCTAACATAATTTTTCTCCTTGTACGATAAACTCGTATAAACAATATACATTAATAGTTACAATAGTTTGTTGCAGCTACTTTGATTTAATACAGAAAAAATGGACAGTCCCCTCCTAAGGGACTGCCCATTCATTTTTAAAATATGCGATTTTACTGTCTGCGTCGTTTTTGTATCATATGATATAATCGCGATTTTCAGAATTCTGATAAATGATGAATATCCCGTTTTTGCTGCCATACTTATGGCAGAAAGGTCCGTTGAACCTCTCTTAGTACAGTTTCGCACCTGCTGGAATATGATCATCTACCATCAGAAGATGAAGTTTTTCTTCTCCTTCTTCTTCGTGAACTGCGCTTAAAAGCATTCCACAGGAATCAATTCCCATCATAGCTCTTGGTGGCAGGTTTGTGATGGCGATCAGTGTCTTTCCGACTAACTCTTCTGGTTCATAGTAAGCATGAATTCCACTTAAGATCGTACGGTCTTCACCTGTTCCATCATCTAAAGTAAACTGTAATAATTTTTTAGATTTCTTCACTGCTTCGCAGGCTTTTACTTTGACTGCTCTGAAGTCAGATTTGCTGAATGTTTCAAAATCTACTTCTTCTTTGAATAATGGTTCGATCTCTACTTTAGAGAAATCGATCACTTCTTTTTTCGCTTCAGAAGCTTTTGCTGCTGGTTTGGAAGATTTCTTTTCTGTTCCCAGTGATTTCATTGTTGGGAATAATAATACGTCTCTGATCGCTGTAGAATTTGTTAATAACATAACCATTCTGTCGATACCAAATCCGATACCACCTGTTGGAGGCATACCGATCTCTAATGCATTTAAGAAGTCTTCATCTGTTGTGTTAGCTTCTTCATCACCCTGTGCAAGAAGTTCTTCCTGTGCTTTGAAACGTTCTCTCTGATCGATTGGATCATTTAACTCAGAGTATGCATTCGCCATCTCCCATCCATTCATGAAGAACTCGAAACGTTCTACATAATCTGGATCTTCTGGTTTTCTCTTTGTTAATGGAGAAATCTCTACTGGATGATCCATAACGAATGTTGGCTGGATCAGTTTGTCTTCTACAAATTCTTCAAAGAAGAGATTTAAGATATCTCCACGTTTGTGACGTTCTTCGTATGCTACATGATGTTCGTCAGCTGCTGCTCTTGCTTCTTCCACTGTTTTGATTTCTTTGAAGTCTACTCCAGAGTACTTCTTAACTGCGTCTACCATTGTGATTCTTTCAAATGGTTTTCCAAGATCGATCTCAAAATCTTTGTACTGGATCTTTGTTCCACCGCATACTTCCTGTGCAAGGTAACGGTATAAGTTCTCAGTAAGATCCATCATTCCGTGATAGTCTGTATATGCCTGGTATAATTCCATTAATGTAAACTCTGGGTTATGACGTGTGTCAACACCTTCATTACGGAATACACGTCCGATCTCGTAAACTTTCTCAAGTCCACCAACGATCAGTCTCTTTAAGTATAACTCAAGAGAAATTCTTAATTTCACGTCTTCACTTAATGCATTGTAGTGTGTTTCAAATGGTCTTGCTGCTGCTCCACCTGCATTTGCTACTAACATTGGAGTTTCAACTTCCATGAATCCCTGTGCATCTAAGAAAGAACGGATCTTGCTGATGATCTTAGAACGTTTGATAAATACTTCTTTAGATTCTTCGTTCATGATCAGGTCAACATATCTCTGACGATATCTTGTATCTGTATCTGTTAATCCATGGAATTTCTCTGGAAGTGGTTTTAAACTCTTAGATAATAAGATTACTTCTTCTGCATGGATAGATTTCTCTCCTGTCTTTGTAGCAAAGACTCTACCTTTGATACCTACGATATCTCCGATATCCATCTTCTTGAAATCCTGATAAGATTCTACACCGATCTCATCTCTTGCTACATATGCCTGAATTCCACCCTGAAGGTCCTGTACGTTACAGAAAGATGCTTTACCCATCACACGTTTGAACATTAAACGTCCTGCAACTGCTACAACTTTACCTTCTAATTCTTCAAAATTGTCTTTGATCTCTTTTGAATGATGTGTTACATCATATTTCATGATCTCGAAAGGATTCTTACCGGCTGCCTGTAAATCAGCCAGTTTCTGTCTTCTTACTTTGATCAGTTCGTTTGTATCTTTATTCTGCTGTGCCACTTTTCTTACTTCCTCTTACTTTCTCTGTACATCAATGACTCTGAAGTCGTTTACCTGATTGATTCCTTCTACGGATACAACATCTCCGATCTTCTTTCCAAGTAAAGCTCTACCGATTGGTGCTTCATTAGAAACTTTGTTCTGAAGGATATCTGCTTCTGTTGAACCTACGATATGGTATGTTACTTCTTTTCCAAGAGTGATGTCTTCTAATAATACATGACATCCAAGGCTTATGACACCTTTTTCGAATTTCTCATCGATAACGACAGCGTTCTTTAAGATCTGTTCGATCTCTTCGATACGTGCTTCCATATCACGCTGTTCGTCTTTGGCTGCATCATATTCTGCGTTCTCTGATAAGTCACCCTGTTCTCTTGCTTCTTTGATCTTCTGAGCGATTTCTTTACGTCTTACGACTTTTAATTCCTGTAATTCATCTTCTAATGCTTTTAAACCGTCTGGGGTTAATATATTCTTCTTTGCCTCTGCCATAACACTATTCCTTTCGTTCTAAATGTTAACTGATTAATTATAGCTTACCTAAGTTTCTTTTGTCAATTGCTAATCCCTTTCCGGATTGGCTTTGAGATAAGTTTGCAGTAATTCTTCCAGATCTTCATATGTCTCTGTATGATTTACTTTCTCACGAAGTTTTGCTGCTCCCGGAAAACCGAAGGTATACCATGCGATATGTTTTCTCATCTCACGAACTCCGATGTACTCTCCTTTAAAATCGATCATCATCTGTCCATGTCTTAACATCATGGCTACCACTTCTTCTAAAGACGGACGAGGAAGTTCTTCTCCCGTCTCAAAGAAATGTAAGATTTCTTTAAAGATCCATGGATTTCCCTTCGCTCTTCTTCCGATCATAAATCCGTCACAGCCTGTCTCTTCCTGCATTCTTAAGACATCTTTGGCACATGTGATATCACCATTTCCAATGACAGGGATATCAACGGCTTCTTTTACCTTGCGGATAATGGACCAATCTGCAGTTCCTGAATAATACTGTTCTCTTGTTCTTCCATGAACCGCGATCGCTGCTGCACCATTTTCCTGTGCAACCTGTGCCATCTCTGGTGCATTGATAAGATCATCGTTAAATCCCTTTCGGATCTTAACTGTAACAGGAATATCAACAGCATCAACAACTGCTTTGATCACTTCTCCTGCTAACTTTGGATTCTTCATCAATGCTGATCCGTCACCATTATTGACGATCTTTGGAACTGGACATCCCATGTTAATATCGATCATCTGGAATCGCCCGTCATTAACTTTCGCTGCCATCTGGCCCATGATCTCTGGATCTGATCCAAAAATCTGGATCGCTACTGGTCTTTCTTTCGGATCTGTTGCCATCAACGGTTCGGATTTGCGGTTTCCATAATATAATCCCTTTGCACTTACCATCTCGGTGCACATCATTCCTGCACCCTGTTCTTTACACAACAGACGGTATGGAAGATCTGTCACTCCTGCCATTGGTGCAAGCGCTAACGGATGCTCAATTGTAATATCTCCAATAACTAAAGGTTTTAATTTATTGTTTCTCATAAATGATCTGTAATCCCTTCAATGTTAATGTTGGATCGTAATAGTCGATTTCATCAACTGTCTGCGCGATCATCTTCCCAAGACCTCCGGTTGCAACAACCTTCATGTTCTCAAAACCTGTTTCTTCTTTCATCTTCTGAACCATATATTTTGTCTCTCCGACAACTCCATAGAATAATCCAGCCTGCATACTGTCGATCGTGCTGTTTGCTAGAATTGTCTTTGGTTTTAAAATCTCAATCTCTGGAAGACGTGCTGCATCTCTGTATAATACATTTGCTGATGTACGGATTCCCGGTGCGATCACGCCTGCTAAAAAGACTCCATTCTCTGTGACAACATCATATGTTGTTGCAGTTCCATAGTCAATAACAAGTGCTGGTCCGCCATAAAGCTCATATCCTGCAACCAGATCCACAATTCTGTCCGCTCCAACCTCTCTTGGATTAAATCTTCCAAGATTGATCCCTGTCTTGATCCCAGGTCCTACGATGATCGGTTTTACGTCAAAATATTTGATCAGACCGCTTGTCAGTGAATGCATGATATTTGGCACAACGGAACCAATGATCGCTGCCTTCACTTCATGTTCATCTAACCCTTTTTCTTTTAACAGATTTGAAATCAAAATTCCAAATTCATCGGATGTTCTTGGTAACTTTGTTGTAATACGAAATACTTCTATAATTTCTTTTCTTTTGAAAACACCGATCGTTATATTTGTATTTCCAACATCGAGTGCTAATAACATAATTTATACCTCATCTTCCCCCAAAAGGAATATTCTATAATATAGTTCCAAGGACTCCCAGAAATCCTGTTTTTCCTGTCTTAGTTTCTTGATCATCAATTCGCTTCCGATCTCATCATAGAAGAAATCATTCTCTTCTACATGTGTGACAAAATTCAATTTGCCATCTTCATCGAATTCCAATGTCAAGATTCCGCCGACTTCTGCTGTAAATAGTACACATGCAATCTGCAGTTCCTGTTTGATCTGTTCCGGCAATCCATTAAAGTCCGGATTCAGGTAGTATTTCTTCTCATATGCATTGGAACCGCATAATGTAACTTTATCCTGATACATGTTTTTGTATTTCTCCTTGTCTCTTGTTATACGTATCCTAAGATACCTCGTACTGATACCTCTCCGGATGAGACTTCTGAAATGTTCCCATCTTCATCCTCTACCAGCAATTCTCCACGGTAATTGATCCCTCTTGATAAGAATGTCTCTTCTTTGGAACCTCTCACAACCCTGATCTTCTGGTCTGTATGCACCAGAAGTTTATTGTATTCATCCTGTAACATACTAAGATCTTCTGTCTTTAAAAACAGCTCGTAATATTTTTCAAAACATTCTAATACTTTGGCTGCCAGTGGAGCTCTCTTGATCTTTCTTCCTCCTTCGATCTGGAGTGAAGTTGCCTTATCACTTAAATCTTCTGGAAAATGATCAATATTTACATTGATGCCAAGTCCTACCACAATGTAATTGATCTCGTCCATCTGAAGGCTCATCTCTGTTAAGATTCCGCAGATCTTCTTTCCATTGACAATAATATCATTCGGCCATTTGATCTTTACATGAATTCCTGTTGTCTCACAAATTGCTTCATTCACTGCCAATGCAGTCACTAACGTAAGCATCGAAGAATTCTGTGCCTCAATATGAGGCTTTAGAAGAAAACTCATCGCAATCCCTGCTCCAGCCTCAGCCATCCAGCTTCGGCCTCTTCTTCCTTTCCCCATCGTCTGCTCTTCTGTGACCGCAACAGCTCCATGTTCTGCCCCTGCTTCTGCCAGACGGCGGATCTCAAGGTTTGTGGAATCTATTGTCTCATAACAGTGAAGATCTTTTCCAAGCCATCTCGTATGAAGGCAGGATGAAACTTCTTCCTTTGTTAATCGGTCCGGCTCCATCACCAGTTTATAACCTTTATTTGTCGCAGAATCAATCTCATAGCCTTCTGCTCTTAATGCCTTGATATGTTTCCAGATCGCAGTCCTTGAAACTCCCAACCGTTCACAAAGCTGCTGTCCAGATACATAATCCCCGGCATTCTTTAATTCTTTCAGAATCTTACTTTTCATTGAATATTTATCTCCTAATATTCTCCTAATGTTGCAACCATAACAGCTTTAATTGTATGCATACGGTTTTCTGCCTCATCAAAGATCACATCTGCAAAATGTTCAAAAACATCTTCTGTAATCTCATGTCCTTTCACTGCTGGAAGACAATGCATAACAACTGTTGAATCTTTTCCTGTCATATCAAGCATTTCCTGATTTACCTGATATGGTCTTAATAAAGCGATTCTTTCTGCTGCCTTATCTTCTTCTCCCATAGATGCCCATACGTCTGTATAAATGCAGTCTGCACCTTCTACAGCTTCTTTTACATCTTCTGTGAAACTGATCTTAGCTCCAGACTCTTTTGCATATTCTTCACACTGTTTTATCAGCTCTTCATTTGGCCATAAGCTCTTTGGTGCTAAACATGTGAAGTTTAATCCCATCTTGCTGCATCCGATCATTAAAGAATTACTCATGTTATTTCTTCCGTCTCCGGCGAATACGAAGTTTAATCCTTTGATCTCACCAAACTGTTCTCTTAATGTTAAGAAGTCAGCTAAGATCTGTGTTGGATGATAATCATCTGTTAAACCATTCCATACAGGTACTCCACTGTATTTTGCTAATTTCTCTACGTTCTCATGTAAGAATCCACGGAATTCAATTCCGTCAAACATTCTTCCAAGAACTCTTGCTGTATCTTCTACAGATTCTTTGTGTCCTAACTGGATATCATCTTTTCCAAGATATTCTGGATATCCACCTTCATCGACACATCCTACTGTAAATGAACATCTTGTTCTTGTACTTGGTTTTTCAAATAAAAGAGCAATGTTCTTTCCTTTTAAGCTGTTTCCTGTGATTCCTTTTTTCTTATCTGCCTTTAATTTTGCTGCTAAATCTAAAAAATAACCAATTTCTTCTGGTGTAAAATCTTTTAATGTTAAAAAACTTCTTCCTTTTAAGCTTGTTTTTGCGTCCATCTTTTGTTCCTCCGCTTTCTTGTATCGTTGATGTCTTTGCCTTATTATCTCTGGTAGACATCATATAGTTGTTATTATATAGGAATGCATCTTTGAAAACAACCCGAAACCGCTATATTTCAAGGATTTCCTTGCATTTTTTGGCGACCATTTTGCCAAGATTTCTATGACTTTCTCTTGTCAGATGACAGGCATCGATCTCGGAAGCTTTTGCATATTTTGCTGCGTCCAGAAATTCAATATTATGAAACTTTGCCCATTCTTCATAAATCGGTGCCAGTCTCTTTGAATAACTGATTCCCCTCTCAAATCCCATTTCCTCTCCACTTGGGATATCCGTTAGATTATCTCCAAGATGTGGCGGTGACATTAAAAGGATCTTTGCTGACTGTCCATCCTGTCTCTTCTGTGGTGTGATCGATTTGATCATCTTGATCAGGCGGTCAACTCCTTTCCCAATATCAGTCGGTGTTGCCTGAAAACGAATCTTCAGATCATTCGTTCCAAGCATCAAAACTACAAGATCAATCGGTCCATGACTGTGTAAACATGGATCTAAATACGTTGCACCATTTCTTCCTGGTCGGAGTTCATCTTCAAAACTTGTTGTCCTTCCATTCAATCCTTCCGGGATCACGATCGCAGAATCCTTCAGTTCATTTTGCAAAATGGTTGTCCAGCGTTCTTCATACTCGTAACGAAATCCATTTTCTGGATTGTATCCATAAGTGTTGGAATCTCCATAACAAACGATTGTCTTCATCTTCACACCTCCTGTCAATATCTAACATGGCAAAAGCCGGAACACATTTTTGTGCTCCGGCATACCGCCAAGGGTCATCATATTTTGTTTGATCTTACTGTTTTTCAACCTGTTCTTCGATCAGATCTTTGATATCTTTTTTATCATCTTTTGCGACTTCTGTGATAGATTTCACAAGACCTGCCATTCCCTGAATCTCGGATGGAATGATGATCTTTGTAGCTTTTCCATCAGCCGCTTTGGCAAACGCTTCTAAACTCTTTAACTGGATCACCGCATCATCTGCTTTCGCTGCCTTGATAGATTCAATACCCTGTGCATTCGCTTTTTGGATCGCACGGATTGCCTCTGCCTGACCTTCTGCTTCACGGATCGTTGCTTCTTTTTTCGCTTCTGCACGAAGAATGGCTGCTTCTTTATCACCCTCTGCCTGAAGGACCATGGATTCTTTTTGTCCTTCTGCTCGTAAGATCGCAGATTTCTTCTCACCTTCTGCAATCAGGATCGCTTCTCTTCGTTCACGTTCCGCTTTCATCTGTTTTTCCATGGCATCCTGAATGGCTGCTGGTGGAATGATATTCTTAAGTTCCACACGGTTTACCTTGATTCCCCATGGATCTGTTGCAACATCAAGAGTTGCTCTCATCTGTGTGTTGATCGTTTCTCTGGAAGTTAATGTCTCGTCTAATTCCAGATCACCAATGACATTTCGAAGTGTTGTTGCTGTCAGATTTTCAATTGCCATGATCGGATTTTCTACACCATAACTGTATAACTTTGGATCTGTGATCTGAAAATATACAACAGTATCGATCTGCATTGTTACGTTATCCTTTGTGATAACCGGCTGTGGCGGGAAATCCACGACCTGCTCTTTTAAGTTAACTTTTCTTGCAACACGGTCAATAAATGGAACTTTGACATGAAGCCCGACAGACCATGTTTCCTGATATGCTCCCAGTCGTTCTACTACATATGCATGTGCCTGTGGTACAATGCGCACAGTCGATGAGATCACCATAACAAGCAATGCAACTACAATGATAAATAAAATAATTGTCATAAATTATACCTCTCTTTCTACGATCAGTTTCACACCTTGAATCTTACACACAGTCACTTCGCTTCCCGCAGGTATGATCTCTCCTGCTTCTAAACTTCTTGCTGTCCAATCCTGTCCGTTTAACTGAACTCTTCCTCTGCTCTCCATATTGTTGATCGTTTCTTTTACAATTGCTTTCTGTCCGATCAGTGCATCTGTGTTTGTCTTTTGGACTTTATTATTTAAATATCTCTGGGCAATCGGTCTTGTCAAGACAAACAGTAAACACGTTACAACGATAAATAACAATGTCTGCACCAAAAATGGTCCTCCTGCCAGCGCTGCAATTGCCGCTGCGAGTGCTCCTCCTGCAAACCAAATGCTTGTAAGACCCAGTGTCAGGATCTCGATCAGCAAAAATACTGCAGATGCGATCAGCCAATAAACTGCATACATCTTAATCCACCCCCTGTCGCTGACGTCTTGCTTCATAAACTAAAAGTCCTGACGCCATAGCTGCATTTAATGATTCTACTTTTCCACACATTGGGATCTTGATCTTCTTTTGTGCCTTCTTCGTCAGTGCATCCGTTAGGCCATTCCCTTCATTTCCAATGAGAAATGCTGTTCCTGTACTGTAATCTTCTCTTGTATAGTCTGTTCCATTTAAGTGTGCTGCGTACGTTGTAATATTCTTCGTTTTCATCATTTCCAGCACCTCAAAAAGATCTTCCACATAGACAAATGGCACTCTGAAAATTGATCCCATCGTAGATCTTGTAACTTTTGGATTGTAGATATCGACTGTATCATGGCTCATGATAACACCACTGATCCCGGCCCCTTCTCCAGTACGAAGGATCGTTCCAAGATTTCCCGGATCCTGAAGATTTTCAAGTACTAAAAACAATGGTTCTTTCTGATCTAAAAGATCGTCAAGAGAATATTTTAGCATCTTCACCAATGCTAATACTCCTTGCGGTGTCATTGTATCTGAGATTTCTTTCATCACCTGATCAGAAACTATCTCGACATCCATTCCCTCAAAGACTTCCTGATGTTCGTTATGGAAATCTTCAGATGCGTAAACTTTATACAGATATTCTTCTGGAATCTCTGTAAACATTCGAATTCCTTCTACAATAAACAGCTGTTGTTTCTTTCGTTCTCTTGCACTCTTTTTTAATTTTATGATCTGTTTGATCTGTTTATTTTGAATGGTTGTGATCATCTCTTATTCCACCTCCAATCCTTTTATTTTCTAAACTTAACCAGATCTTCTTTCTTCCCGATCAGAACAAGATTTTCATTTTTCTTGATCGGCTTTACTGGATCTGGCGCTCCATTCACACCTGATTTTTCCTCAATAGCAATGACATTGACATTGTATCTGCCTCGGAAATTAATATCCGCTAATGATTTGTTGATCCATTCTTTTCTTGCTGGCACTTTCACAATACTTGTGTCGGCAGAAAGATCAAATAAATCGGTCATACTTCCTCCAAGAAGATTATTCGCAATTCTTGCTCCCATCTCTTCTTCCGGATAAACCACTTCATCTGCACCAACTCTTTTTAAGATTTCTCCTTTTAAAGTCCCGTCCGCCTTTGCAAGGACATAAGGAACTCCGATCTCTTTTACGATCATTAGTGCCATAACACTGGCATCGAGATGTTCCGCAGTTGCGATCACAACTGCATCCATTCCTTCCAGTCCAATATTATTCATCATCTCCCTGTCAGATACATCCACACAGACTGCACAAGTCACGTCATCTGCAATATCTCTGACAAGATCCTCATCCTTGTCAACTGCCAGTACTTCAGCTCCGCCCTTCATCAATGCTCTTGCAACACTGCTTCCAAACTTTCCAAGTCCTAAAACTGCAACTGATTTCTTCATTCTGCTCCTCCGTTGCTGATATAATAAAATATACCGTTCTATATGATATCTATAAAATCAGATCCTGTTCCGGATACATGATCTTCTTTTTCTTGTTCTTCTGTGAAAAACCGATTGCCATGGAGATCGGTCCTACACGTCCAAGATACATGGTAATGATGATAATCACTTTCCCTGCGATTGTCAAATTCGGGGTTAATCCCTTTGTAAGACCTACCGTTGCAAGTGCAGAAACACATTCATAACAAGATTCCATAAAGCTTCCATGATCAAATGCTAAAAGTAATAACACAGAAGTCATCAATACGATCAGATTGATCACTATGATCGCAAGTGCTTTTGGCAGGAGATGGCTTGGCACTCTTCGTTTAAACAGACTGATCGACTCCTCCTGTTTGGCTACGGAGATCACACAGAACACAAGGATCGTAAATGTTACTGTCTTAACACCACCCGCAGTTCCAGACGGTGATCCTCCGATGATCATCAAAAACATCGAAACCAGAGAAGATGAATCTGTGAGTGCTCCCTGTGCAACTGTTTCAAATCCTGCAGTACGTGTCGTCACAGCCTGAAACATCGATGCCATGATCTTATCAGGGAATGACAGATTCCCCATCGTTGACGGATTATGATATTCAAACACAAAGATCAACACCGTACCAAAGATTAGTAAAAATGCTGTCATCGATAATACGATCTTTGTCTGAAACTTTAACTGTATCATGATTCTTTTTATAGAAACTTTCTCTCTTATAAACTTTTTTGCTCCCTGCCAAAGATCTTTCCAAACGATAAAGCCAAGACCGCCTAAAATGATCAATCCCATCGTTGTGAGATTTATGACTGGATTCGTGACATAGCTTCTAAGACTGTCATCCCTTACAATATCCATTCCCGCATTACAAAACGCAGAAACTGAATTAAAAACTGATGCCCAGATTCCATATCCTAAGCCAAATTCTTTGACAAACTGTGTCGCATAAAGAACTGCTCCAACCCCTTCTACAATCACTGTTCCAAGAAGGATCTTTTTAACCAGTGACACAAGCCCTGTCAATGTATTAAGCCCTAAAGACTCCTGGATCAGCATCCTGTTGCCAAGTGTGATCCTTCTGCCCAGTGCATAAAACATCCCTGTTGTGATCGTGACGACTCCAAGTCCTCCGATCTGGACAAGTAAAAGAATCACAGCCTGCCCAAACAAACTCCAGTGCGTCATCGTCGTCTCAACGATCAGACCTGTTACACATACCGAAGTTGTTGCCGTAAATAAGGCATCGATATATGGAGTTGCCTGCCCGGTTTTTGTCGCGACCGGCAGTGCCAGCAAGATAGAACCTGCAAATATTGTGATCAAAAAACCTATTAATATGACCTGTAGCGGCCGTAATTCTTTCATAAAAATGCTCCTGTTATCTCCTCATTAAGATAATATCCAAAT
>ERZ1035025.682-NODE-682-length-20725-cov-7.197533_pt1 | contig 20725 bp, 33 predicted proteins | sample MGYA00520619_ERZ1035025 | MGnify/ENA primary metagenome ERZ1035025 (study PRJEB33766, sample SAMN09781742) | gut metagenome | biome: gut microbiome | host: Homo sapiens | place: Madagascar | study: EMG produced TPA metagenomics assembly of the PRJNA485056 data set...
ATCGAGAGACTCGCTCAACTGTTCATACTCTGCCGAATCAGCGCCGGATGTGTATGCACTGCCGTCATTCTCCATCTGGGCCGCTTCTGCGCGGTATTCATCCAGCTTCTGCTTGGTCTGCTCGATGTTGTATTGCAGGGTTTTCCACTTCTGCGAGGACTTGTTCACGTCCATGTCCTCGTACATAGCCTCTTTGTTGAGCAGCTTGTCCAGCTCTTTTTCTGCCTTCGCGATTTCCGTCTGGAGCCACTGATAATCCTCAGTCGGGAGCCGAGCCTTGCCCAGCTGTTCCAGATTTTCTTCCAGTGCGGAAATCGTTTCACGCATCGGCCCGACCTTGCCATCAAAGGATTCTAAGGCGCTGGCGCTTCCCCGCATGGCCTTTTTCATGGTCGGTGCGAGGTTGTTTACCTTGGTTTGCAGGGAGCCGATTGCTCGCTGCATCTCTCGGCTGCCCTTGTCAAAACCTTCGGTTTGCAGCTCGGTATCAACGACAATAGAGCCGTCTGCCTGTCCTGCCATTTTGCCACCTCCTTAATCCAGCAGTTTGTTCAGCCGGTCGATTTCTTCCTGTTCCTCTTTGGAGCGTTTGACCTTCAGGACGCACAGGTCTTTGTTTGAAAACCAGAATTCGCGCTCCCACTTTTCCAGCTTCTTGCCCTTGGCTTTCTTGGCCCGCAGCGTCATGACCTGTGAGAAGATGCCGTCATGGATCTCCATGAAATAGCCCATGAACGTCCACCAGTGCAGATGCGGGATGCTGCGCACCTCGCACCCGGCCACCCTGTTGACAGCAGGGAAAATCAGCGGCGCATCCTGCTCCCAGTCCATCGTCCGCACGGATGGGCGGCTCTTAGAGCTGCCGGTGTGAACGCCGCAGTCCATGAAGTCGGCTGCCGCCTGATAGGCTGCGCTGTAATCCGACTGCGGCATCTTGTCGAAATCCCGGTAGATGATGAACAGGCAGATGTAGACCTTTTCCTCATTTTCCAACTCCGGGTCGTTGAACGCCTGCAAGACCTTCAAGATGTCCTGCATATCCGTTCGGATAGCATAGCTTGTGCCATTGACCTGAAGCCGGGTGGGGAGTTCGCCAATCACTGCTGCGGACCTCTGCGCCGCTTATTACCGCCATTCCGATGCTTGCCGGTGCGGTAGCCGTGAGTGTATTTCTCCACACGGTTCTGTGCGAGGTTCATCTCGTGGTCAAAGCGTCTTTCGATATACGCGCCCACGGCCTCGATTGCCACCTCGCAATAGAAGCGGCCGCCTACGATGGAGAAGGGGTTCATTTTGCCGAAAAACGCCTCTGCAAAGTTGCCATCGAACAGGGCGTTCAGCTTATCGGACAGCCGCTTCTCGGCCTCCTTCAGCGCGTCCATGGTCGTGGTGTCGTTGTCCTTTGCAGAGCCGTCACTGTTGAGGTTCACGCGCTGGATAGGCTCCAAAATGCTGTCGAAGCCCTTCACAAACTCGTCATAGCGGTGCACGATGCCGAGGTCGGTCGGGCGCACATAGAAAACGCCGACACGCTGGCCGCGCAGGTTCGTGATAGGAACCTCCTCGGTGCCATCATCAATAACGATGCCAACGTTCTCAACCGGCTTTTCAACAGGCTGCGGGAAGTTCACGTTCTTCTGAATATCCATTATTGCCTCCTAAAAACATAGGGCGGCCAACCCCACGCTGACCGCCCTGTTCTCATGCTTTATTGTCGATTATTCGCTATCGCTGCCGGGCAGCTCGGTGAACGCCTTGGTCGCGGTGTCCCAGTTGCCCTTGACGCGCTCGCCTGCGTTGTAAATGGTGAACGGAATCTGCACACCGCTGGTGTCGCCGCCTACGGAGGTAGGAACGACCATGACCTTCTCGCGGTATGCCCATGCCACCTTGCCCTTGCTGTCAACCAGCACATCAACGGTGGTGGTCATGCAGTCCTTGCCGGTCAGACGACCATTTGCGATGGCTTCCAGCTTCTCATACAGCGGGTCGCCCTCCACTGCATAGTAGGGGTCCACCTCGCTCTGCGGCTCGTAGCCGTTGTGATTGATGGTGCTTTCACCCCAAATGTTTTTCGACACCTCAACGTCCGGGTTCAGTTCGAGGTTGTACTCCTCGAGGTCCTTACCCAGACGGACATACTTCGGGGTGTTCCCGGTGGTGTCAAAGCTGGCATCGATATAGTGAGCCAGCAGCTTACGTTCGATTTTCTCTGCCATGTTGTTCTCTCCTTATCTGCAAAAATTGTTTTCGTATCTCAGGCTGCCGGAGAACAGCCAGTCCTCAACGCCGTTCTGGTACACAGCATTCAGGTGCGAGGGGCTTGTGCGGGAAATGGCCCTGATTTTGCGGTTTCCCTCCGTCAGAGCCGGGTATGCGTCCATAGTGTGCATCTCACCGTTCACCGTGATGGGCTGCCGTTCCAGCCAGCGCCCGATGGCATCCAGCAGTTCCTTGCAGCGGATTCTCGCTGCTTCGGTTTTGGGAGCGCAGCGCAGCACGACATCAAACGGATATGCACACACCTGATGCACATCGCCGGTGATGGTTTCCGTTTCGCTCGTGATGGCTGCACCAACGGACGGAAAGAAGCCGAGGCCCTCGTCCTCTCCCAGCGTAGAGAATGCAACCTTCTTGCCGCACAGTGCCGGGCATTTATTGAGCAGTTCCAGCAGCACCTTGCTCACGATCTCGGAACCGTCAACGTCAAATCGCACCTGTTTTTCTTTAGGCATCTTCGCCTCCACCTCCTATGCGTTTTACCTGTTCCAGCCAGTAATCCTGATTGGCTGCCTTTGCAGCATCGAACCAGTGGTCCGTAGCCTGCGGGTTTGCCGTGGTCGAGTAGGTCAGGGGCCTGCTGGTCGGCTTCAGCGTTGCACCCTTGCGGAAGCGCAGAAGATAGCCGCCAGACCCATCCGGGATTTTCATAGGTCCCTTGCCAGTCTCGGCATCGACCATGACCACGCCGCCGTACAGATACCGTGCATAGGGGCCGGGGAATACGACCTTTCGGCCTCCATCGTCCACATACGACCGCTGAATCAGGCTGCCGGTCTCCATCGGCATGAAAGGCTTGCAGTCTGCAAGAACCTGTTCTGCGAGCCACTGCTGCGCGGCTGCGAACTGCCGGGAGAACCGGTCAAAGTGAACTTCAGCGGTGAAATGGCCGTGAACGCAAGAGAAGTTCTGGAAATGCTCGGTATCAGCCATTTACCGTCCCTCCACTTCAAAGTGCGGAATGAGGCCGTAGAACGCTGCGGACGTAATCATATAGACTTCATCCTGTTCACGGTTCATTTCGTGGTATAGGCCGTTGTCGTAGTCATCCTCGGACACCGGCCGCTCAAGTGGGCATCTGCCCACAACGACAAAATCATGCTCCGGCCAGAACGTGAAGAACTCGCCGGGTGCGTCCCGAGCAGAGTAGGCTTTCGGGCCGATGTACCGGCGGGAGCCTGCCGTCTTGTCTGCTGTTGCCGGGATGGAGATGGACAACGTGTCACCGTTTGCCGCGCCGTGCTGCGTGGCGCTGCTCGACCTCGCAGCCGTCAGCGTCACATTGTCCAGAACGGTGGTGTACCAGCAGCCGGTCGGCTCATGGTAGTTGTACAGGGTAACGGTCTGGTCGTGCATCATCTCACCCCCGCATAGAGCAGATTTATGCCGTCCGCGTCCGGGACATTGGCGAGATACCGTTCAGCCTCATGTTGCAGTAGCGCATTCAGCGCGGAACTGTCCGATGCTGCTTTTGCATACACGGACGCTTCCACGGACTGCACATAGGACACGGATTCCTTGCCGGAGGTCATGGAGGACACAGCGGCACGGAGATTGCCCTGCGCGTCCTTGCTGGCCGCCGTGGCTACACGCTGCTGGTCAACGCGATAGAGGACATCTGCCAGAGCGCACACAGCTTTCTTTACCCGGGTAATATGGACTTCTTCCCCGGGAAGCCCTTTTTCCAGCCGGTAGAAGGTGATGGTATCAACAGCATCGCTCGCACGTTCCAGCCATTTCGGCGCGGTCGCCTCGGTCAGCTCATCGCCGAAATACCGGGTGGTGTAGAACTCATAATCCGCATACGCCATGGTTTACACCTCCGCTCAGGCGTCCTCTTCGGCTGCCGCTGCGGCCTTTGCCTTGCCGGACTTCTTGGTGGGTGCTGCGGCCTCAACGGCGGGCGCATCCATAGCTTCATAGCGGTCGCTGTTCTCCATCAGCTTGATGGTCAGCGGGTTGTCAGTCTCCAGCACATTGCCGGTAACGATGTTCTTAAACTTTGCCATTATGATAGCTCCTTTCTCTTACTCTGCGCCCTTCTTCTTGAAAATCAGGTCAGGGGTGACGACCTTGGTGCCGTAGTGATAGAACAGGCTGACGGCGGTCGCCTCGGACAGCGGAATCTTCTCGGCGGTGTAGGTGTTTGCCATGACAGGCTGCGCCACAGAGCCGTCAACCATCAGCAGATAGTCGCAGCCTGCGGGCAGGTGAGTGCAGGACTTGACCTCGACACCATGCCATGCGTAGAACTCCTCCGCAGCGGTGTCCACGTTTGCGCGGGACATCTTGTCGAGGTTGTTGCGCACCTTGCCATAGTAGGCGGTGGACATGACCAGACGCATCATGGAGCGCGGCACACCGTCCACGAAGTCGTTTGCGGTGTTCTCGGCCTCCTGAATAACGGTTTCCAGTTCGTCCTCCACGCTGGTGCTTGCAGCGATAGTCACCTTGACAGCGGCCTCGGATGCAGCCTTAAAGAAGTCCTTGTCCAGCTCGGCAGCCATACGCAGAACATGGTTTGCGGCGCGGCGGTCCAGAACGCCGTCTACGCCGTACAGCTTCACGTCCTTGTCCTCCATCTCTTCCACGATCTCGCGGTCGTTGTCGATGGCTACGGTCACAGCCTTGGCCTTGATCTGGCTGCCCTTGCCTGCGGTGCGGGCGGTGCCGTACTTGTTGGAGGTGGCGTTTGCGAAACGCTTTGCCTCCACGGTGCCAGCGGTCGGGTCGCCGGACAGGTCGGTGTTCTTCATGTCAGCAGAAACCAGCGTTTTCTGCACGTTCTCGATGACCTTGCCGTACAGTTCAGCAAGATATTCCTTGCCGCTCTCGGTGGTCAGAATGCTAAGAGATTCGATTCTTGCCATGTGGTTTACCTTCCTTTCGGGTTATCAGAAAATTTTCGGCGGGGTGTACTTCTGCTCCTGCTGCTGATTGCCGGTCGGACCGGTGAACTTCGGAGCTTTCTTCTCCAAAGCTGCCTTTTCCTCGGCGGCTTTCTTTTCCTCAGCAGTCTGGTACAGACCAGTATCCTTCTCTTTGGCAGACTTCATGAAGTCGTCGAAGCCCTGAAATGCGCCGTCCTTCCACTTCAAGCCGTCCTTATCGTCCATCACATCAGAGGCCAGCTGACGGCGGGCGTAGGGGGAGGAAACGCCGTATTCGTCCAGCTTGCCCTTCAGCCAGTCGCGCTGGTCGCGCTGGGTCAACTGGGACTGGAAGTTCTTCTGGGCTTCCTCGGCCTGCTTCTTGTACTGCGCAATTTCGGCCTTGACTTCATCAGCAGACTTGCCGTCAAAGCCTTTCAGGGTATCTTCAGCGTTCTTCAGGCGGGTGGACAGGTCATCGCGCTCTGCCGTAATCGCGGCGACCTGTGCTTTTGCGGCCTCAACGTCAAGGCCGTTGAGCTTGAACACTGCATCAATCTGCTCCTGAGACAGGCCCAGCTCTTTCAGTTCGGTGGTTTTCATGTGTACCTCCTGCGGTTTGCAACTAAGCGTTTTAAGTCGTTGCTGTGACTTGTTGCCCCTGTATTGTTAAGTCCACAGGTAGACTGATAGTTGCCCTCTTTGGCCTCATGCAGCCGCAGCGGGCATAAAAAGAGCACGATGCAAGCTGCACCGTGCTTGAAATGCTGCGCTGTCAGTCCCAGAATATCAGCGCAATGATGAAGAACAGGATGACCACCGCATAGCCAATCAGCAGCGGAGACCAGACCCACAGCCACGGCCACGAAATAACGCCGGTCAGCTTCAGGGCGATAAACAAGATGGTCAGCGCCCCACAAAAGCTGATGTCCAGACAGACGTTGTGTTGCTTCATTCTCCGTCCTCCTCTTCGTCCTCGGTGTTCTCCCATGCTTCCTGAATGTGGCGGCCATTGGCACAGACCGCGTCCATCATCGCATCGGCCTGAATGTTCGTTGCGGCCGCGGCCTTGTCCATCATCTTCATGTTGAAATAGCCGGTGAACATTTCACCGTTGGGCAAGGGCGCTGCAATTGCGATTCGGTCAATTTTCAGATCTTCCAGCTGCGCCAGAACATCGGAAAGCCATGGCGCATAGGGCGCATCAGAAATCAAGTAGCTTGCCATTCTATCCTCCTAAAAATTGACATCAAAAAACCACCGTCCGGGTGGATGGTGGTCAAGCGGTTTCAGGTTTTGTACTTCTCGCAGATTTCAATAAATCGGCGCTTTTCTTCTGCTTCCAGAGATTTCAGTTCGGGCGTGATGATGGTTCCTCTGCTCGGTAGCGTGTGCGTTGCCTTGTACTTATCGACAAGTATCTTTCTCCTTGCAGCGATCTCTTTTCCGAGCGCAAGAAGTTCTTCGTGCTTCATCTCGTCCTTGGTCATATCTTCCACCTCGAATAGCAGTTTATGCCGAGTATCTTGCATATCTCCATGATGAGAGTGTGCTGCTTTAGTTCCTCGTAGTCTGAATAATCCGGCTGACAAACGCTTTCCAGAACTGTGGGAAGAAGTGTTTCTGCCTGCGTTCTTGCACTTTCCCACTGTTCAAGCGTAATGCCGCTCGGCACAACAAACCGGTATCGGTATTTGTAATCCACAGCCTCCATGACAGCCGTTCCATCAGAGAATGCAGCCGGAATATCTGCATCTGTGCTGAAAGAATACTGCGTTGTTTCAGGCGGGTGCGTGTGGATGTTGTAGCTTCCTTCCAGTTTATCACCCAGATAAGAACAGTCAACCCCTGCCGGGTTGTTGTCGGTCATAAAGTGGATTTCTCCGTCTTTGGTTATGACCATCATGTTCTCCACCGGGGAAGATGCGTACTGTTCGCAGAACACATTCTTCAGAGCTTCTACCTGTTCGGTATCAGCAGGGTCAACCTTGCCCAGATACCGGTGAATCACTTCTCCCGGCTGCCCAGCATTGCCGCCGCTGCCGCGCATAGAAGAAAACATGGCCTCCGGTGTTGTAGCCGTGTTATGTGCCGCTGCCGGTGCAGCGGCTTGGGAACGCTTGGCAACGTACAGGCGGTCGTTCAAAGGCTTCAGGTCGTTGTCTGCACAGAACCGGTTATAATCCTGTGTGTGTCTTTGCAACCGAGCCTCTGCCTTTGCTGCTTTATCGCCCAGAGCCGCCCGCAGCTCGCTGTCAGCTGCGTTTTGTGCTGCTGCCTTATAACCAGCTATCTCCACCTTGTCGCGGCGAATACGCGCCTCTTTTGCCCGTTGCTTCTGCGTCAGGTCATAGACGCGCTTGTTCTCGTCCTCGTCAAAATGCTGGTAGGGGTTATGGTTGAGGTCGCCGGGGCCGAAGCTGTGACGGCAGTTGTAGCCGCCCAGACCTTCGCCGGTGCCGAAGCCGGTAGCCTGCACAAAAAGCGGGAGGCCGGGCGTTCGTCCGGTGCGGCTGTAATACTTGCCCTGCCACCAGAAGTGATTGCCGGGGTTATGGCCGCCGTCACCGTAACGTGCGCCGCGATGGGCAGACGTGAGGATGATGTCCCAGCCCAGCTCTTCCATGCCCTGCAAGGTGATGTTTCCGGTGGCCTGACTGATGCCGGTGCGGACTGCCCGCAGCACGGCGGTCTCGATGGTGTCCCGGTGACCGGTGGGGTAGACAACGTGCGTCTGATGCTTCACAAGGTCATCCACGGCTTCCTGCACTGCTGCGGTGTAGGACTGCGCGCCGGTCACGATCTTGAAATGCGCTTCATCCAGTACCTTGAAAAGCCGCTTCTGGCTCGCGCTGGCCGTTGTGCGGGTGAAGTTGTGCGCCTCGCCCTGTGTGCGGGTATAGGCATCTTGCAGAATCTTCAACATGCGGTCGGACATAGCCAGCGGCTTCGCGTCCTTGCCGCCCGCGGCATAAACAGCACAATCAGCAGCCCACGCCTTGACCGCTGCATCCTCAAAGATGGAGGCGATTTCAGCATCAGACTGCTTCGTGAACTTCTTCAGTTCTTTTTTCAGGTCTTCCAGATGGCCGCCCGCTGTTTTGTATACCTCGGTCTGCCATTGGTCAGTAGCGGACAGGACAGCAGCTTCGCCGCGTCCTAGCCGGGCCATCAGGCGCTTCACCATGTCCTGAGTAATCCACTGGTTCAGGTCGTCCAGAGCAGGGTAGAGCGTTTCTGCCAACTCTGTGATCTGCTGCGGTGTCAGCACTGCGCTGCCGCCTCCTTCCGGTTACTGCTGGTCAAACAGGCCCTTTTCCTTTTCGGCTGCCGAGGCTTCAGCAACCATCTTCTTGGCTTCTTCCTCGCTCATGCCCTCGAACTTAGTGAAGTAGAGCCACAGCGGGACCCAGCCCTGTGAAGCGTAGTTCTTCCAGCTGGCCTTGTCCTCCTCATAGTTGTAGGTGATGTCGCCGAAGTTGAACGTGACCTCATACTCGCCCAGCGGGGCAGCCCCCAGCAGGGTGGTGAGCGCATCCGCGCCCTTGATAGCCTGTTCCACTGCACAGCGCAGAGCGTCGCGGTCTGCCTTGATGGTCTGGATAGTATCGCGGTCGTCGCTTTCCACCTGCGTGGCCGTAATCATGCCGGTCTGGCCGTCCATGACAAAGACGCCCTCGCTGAAGCCGCATTTGACACCGGCCATGGACAGGTCGAAGTTGATGTCCTTGATGCGGTCATCGGTCAACATCTTGGGGACGTGCTCTGTGATAGGCTTCTGGTCGTCAGCGCCCACGCCCAGACCTTGGACGAAGCGCGGCAGCTTGGTGCTGTGCGCGTTGGCGTACTGGATGGCAGCCTGCCCCACGAAGGTGATGTGCTTGCTGTCCGCAACCTCGCCGTTCTTCCGGCTCAGGGCCATGTCCAGCGCTTCCAGCTCCGGGATTGCATTTGCGAAAGCGGACACGCCCAGCGGCGAGGTCGGGTCGATGGTGTTGGAGCCGGGCAGCCGGAAAAAGGCAAAGAGCGGGGTTTCCATCTGTTCGATTTGGACTTCCGGTTGCATATCGGCCCATTCTTCAACTTCCGTCAGCGGGACTTCCGCGCCGAGGGTATACTGACCGTTCTGCATGGCTCTGTTCCGGAACGCCTTATTCGTCACCAGATACAGGCCGTCCTTGAAGCGGTGGTATTCCAGCCGGGTGTAATGGTCGATGCCGTGCGTGATGTACTCTGCGAAGATGGCGCCCACGATGTTGCCGTTGCCGTCCTGCTTGGTGATGCCAAACTCGCCCGGCAGGGCAAAATCCCAGCTGCTGCCGTTCCACTTGATAGCAATGCCGCCCAGACGCTCCGCATCGGCCACCTTGTCGGGCAGCCGCTTAATCAGGTCGTTGCAGATGGTCTGCAAGTAGTCTGCTCGCGGGGAGCCGGACAGGGCAACACCAAGGTCAAGGCAGACAAGCCGCGCCCGGTAGTCGCTGATGTGCTTGCCCATGTTGTAGGTGCGCACATCATCGTCCGGGTCAAGCCACGGCGGCCTACCGGACGTGATGTTGTCCCACAGCGTCAGAGCTGCGTTCATCTCGGAGGACTGAATCAGCTCCACGCCGAAGGTCTTTCCGATGTCGGTACGGATAAACATTGATCTTAACCTCCCCCATAATCGGGAAATGAAGCTCAAAGCATTTCACCCCCTTTCTGTCGTCATGCGACCCACTTCAGCTCTGCCCGCAATGCGGTGCGGCAGAAGTAGCGTATCTGGTCCATGCTGTGGTCAAACTCTTTGATGACTGTATCTTCGTCCTTGTCCTCGTCCCACGAATACTGGTCGAACTCCTTGAAGGTTTCCTTGCAGCTCTCGTGGAACAGTAAAAGGCCCATGTTCAGGTATTTGGTCACATCCTGAATGCCGTTCAGCACATCATTGTCAGCCTTTACCACAAGCCACTCCGCATACTTCTGGATGGTTTCCACCATGGAAGATGCAGAAGGGTCGATGATGATATATTCGATGTGGATATTGCCTATCAGCTTCTTCAGCATCCGGTAATATCCTTCGTTGTCGGTACGCTTCGCGCTGCCGCCCTTGTAATACAGTTCACGCACCATAATGGCCCGGTGGCTTACCGGGTCGAAGTCCCACAGACCAGCAGCAAACGGATTGACCGTGCCGTAGTCGATGGACACATAGTAGCGGTGGCGGGAATTGTAGGGAATCTCGCCTTTGACAACGTGCTTGTCCTGCGAGAACATCGGGTAGACAAGGCCCTCGGCCATTTTGCGCTGGCCCAGAATGTCGCGGGCATACCAGACGCTTTTCTTGTCGTAGGTGGACAGGACACCGCGCAGCTGGTCATCGGAGATGCTCATGTTGTCTGCGATGGTGAAGTGTCCGTAGTTCAGTCCGTATTTCGGATTCGCTTTCAGCTTTTCTTCGTGGAAGTTCAGAACGTCCTGATAGTACCAGTGCGCCTCTGCTTTCGGGTTCAGGTCATGGAATATCTTTCGGTCCGGACTGGACAGTGTGCGGTCGAAAACCTCTTGGATGAAAACCTTGCTGCACTCGTTGGCCTCCGTGATGTAGGCCGTGCCGTAGGTGTTGCCCTTGATGAGCTTTTCATCGCCAGCCTTGCCGCCGCCAGAAATCAGAACGATCTTTTCACCGGTGGCCGTCTTGATATACAGACAATCGCGGTTCTGGTACACGCCCTCCCGGCAGCGGCCCTCGAAATAATTCTTCAAGCCGAAGCCGTCACAGTCCAGAATATTCAGGCGGGCCGTTGCTGTTGACACGCCCGCTATCAGGTGGATTCTGCTGGGGTGCTTTTCAAGAATGGTGCAATAGGCCATGGTAATCAAAACGTTTTTACCGCCACGTTTGCCGCCCTCTGCCACATTGAACCAGTGGTCGAAACAGTTCCAGAAGAAACGCATCTGATTTTCAGAGAATGGAGCTGGAATGTTCATTCTTCAAAGTCCTTGATATCGCGGTTGGGAACAGGCCGTTGCAGCAAGTCGGCAAGGGTCTGCATATCGGTCTTTTGGGCCTCGGCTGCACTCTCCACCGGTTTGTCCTTCCACTTGTCCGGCTTCCGATTCTTCAGGTAGAAGATCTGGGCTGTCACGTTTGCAGGAACCACCACTTCTTCCTCCGCGTACTCTATGCGTTCTTCTTCCAGCCGCTTTTTGCCGTCCACCTTTACGGTCTTGACCTTCATAGGCTTCTTGACCGTCACGGTGCGCGTCTGGCAGCTCTGGAACAGCTCATTCTCCACGATGTAGTCAGCGACATCTCTGCCCTTTTTTAACGCTTCCGAAAATGCGGGAAACTTGTTTTTCCATTCGCAGAGGGTCGATATTGAGCAGCCTATGTTCTCGGCAATCTGCTTGTCTTTCAGACCGTCTTTTGCCCATCCGCGAAGCAGTGCCAGACCTTCCGGCTCTAACCACTGCTCAAACTTACCTTTGCGGCCAATCGCAACTCACCTCCAAATGCTTTCAAGGCGCTTGCCCACCAGATGGTACAGCAGAGCGCCCACCAAAAGAGAAACAGCCTCGCCCGCTGCCACGCACACAGCATTCAGCAGGAACGGAGAGCCGTACACGATGGACAGCTCCGCGCCTACCACGATACCGTTGAACACAGTGCCAAACAGGACAGTCGGAACCACCTTGCCGCACTTGCGAGCGAAGGAGCCGACAATCAGATTTGCCAGAGAACCGACAATGACATCAAGGATGCCCAGCGGTGAGGTCAGATTTGCCAGTGCGCAGCCGAGGGTATAACCATAGACTGCGAACGTGTTGTGCATACAGAACAGAAGGATAACCTCGGAAATCCTGCACTGCACCTGTCCATAACTCAGGGGCGCGATAGCCACGCACAGAACATAGTAGATGGCCGCAGTCATGGCGGCATAGATGAGGGGTTTAATCTTACTGTGCAGCATAATCAGTACCCCCCCCCCAAGAGAATCTTTCAGTCGGGTGGTTGCAGTAAACCAGTAACGTTCGTAGTATTCCTGCATCTTCATTGCCTCCTTGTATGCAGCTTCCCACTGCCGTTGCCTCATGACGGCTCGTTTCTCGGCGGTGTCCTCGTTTTTCAGTTTTCGGCTTCCCAAACGGCCATATAGAACGCCCTGCGTCCAGCTGGAACTATCCACATAGTCAAAGGGAACCTTCTGCAAGATGCCCTTCCGGGTCATGCCCAGACAGTGAACACGGCAGTTGTGCTGCCACGCTATCTTCAGGAATTTTGCATACTGGTCATCTTTGATGTCCTCATTTTTGAATCCAGTAATTGCAACAACCCTGCCGCTGTATTCTTCACACATCCGGTAGAAGTTTTCTATTCCGCGTCCTTTGTGCCAGACAGGAATAACCTTGTCCGTTTCCTGTTCCAGCCGTCTGCGCAGCTTTATGACACGCTCAAGGCCGATGACCTTATCCACATCCATCTCAAAGTAACCAACGATTTTGTCACAGTCGTTTTCGCGGATGAAACGCGCATAGGATTCCGTGTATTCTTCCCAGTTGAGTTTTGTCTTGCCCTTCTGGAAGGTGTGTGCGCCGGAATCAATCATAATGCGTTCGCTCTGCGCGATGATGCCCTGTGCTCTTTTGGGGTTCTTCGGGATGTAGTAGTAGGACATCAGGTTGTAGTGCATCGACCCCAGTTCATCCAGACGAGCGGTGTTGTTTTCCAAAGCACTGAGGAATATTTTCAATCCTCACCGTTTTGTTCATCTCCAGCGACTCCTTCAAATTTTTTGAACTTTGCTTTCAGGTCGATATGGCCGCAGCAGGGGCAGATCAGACGGTCATCGTGCGGCTCGTCATACTCGCTGCGCAAGTCTGCGGAATCGTCAAAGATATCGTCCGGTGCCTCGCTGTCGAAGTTGAAGTCGAAATCTCCGAAATCAACCTCGGCAAGTTCCTGTTCCAGCTTGGAAAAGTCCCAGCCGGTCATTTCACCGGTTTTGTTTGCGAGGATGCGGTATTTCTGCTTCTGCTCTTCGGTCAGACCGGTGTAGCGCACCACGTCAGCGGTGTCCACATGGAGCTGCATCAGAGCGAGGCGGCGGGTGTGTCCGCTGAGGATGACGTTATTTTCGTCCACCTCGATGGGGTCCAGCGCGGTGCATTGGCGCATACTTTCCGCGCAGGCGTTCACGGCTTCCGGTGAGATGACGCGAGGGTTGTTCTCATAGGGAACCAACTCCGACACCGGCAGCTTCAGCAATTCTTTCGTAATCATTCTGTCCTTGTCCTCCTTTCTTGCGGGTAAAACGAAACAGAGGGTCGCCCCACGATGGGGGCAGCCCTCTGTTTTTTCGGTGCTGCCTTTCGGAATCGAACCTTCCATGTCTACACACATGAACGCGCTCCAAATTGCGCTAGGGCAGCATATAGAGCCGTTGGCCGGATTTGAACCGGCGCCTGCAAGAGTGTTGCGCTCTCGGTGGACAGGGCCGAGGGAAACACATCCCGCGTATCGTCAATGTGACCCGCCTTAGCTAGGCGGCGCTCTGCTTTGAGCTACAACGGCATATAATATCCCCGCGCTGCGGTGGTCGGGCGCAGCATGGGGCGCTTGGGGAATGGACACACACACCAGCGGGGCCAACGTCATAACCCGCTTTTGGCGTTCCGGGGCCTCCGACATGATTTCTATCCGCGCTCCCTCGTAGGGAGTGACAAATAATCTAGGAGGATGCCTGTGAAAGAGAAAAAGAAAGGAATGTGCCGCGCATGGGTAACGCGGTCAGCTCCCGGTGGTTTATGAGGCCATGTGTCCACTTCTGCTTACGGGGTCAGCAGGTTTTCAGCGCCGTGCCGCATTGCGCGGTTGCGCTTATGTCATTCTATCATGCCTCCCAGTCTGTTGGAAGTCCAGAGACATAACAATGTCAGTCCGGGGTGATGTAGAAAATTGGAGAGTTGTTTTTGTGCGTATTGCTCATTATGCACAATCCTTGTTGATGTATGGCCAAATTTCGGCCAGCGCTTGCAGCCCTTCCCGGATTGCGTCCGAAACTGTAGAGCGAGAAATGCCCAGTTCGGCAGCCACGTCATCGTAGGTTTTGAGCTTGAAATAGCCGTCCTTGTCGGTCGTTTCGCACTCGATGTAATAAGCCCGCACGGCATCGGCCATGCGCAGCGTACTGTCATCTTCGGCGCTCACGATGCAGAACACGCGGGAGATTGCCTCAATGCGGTGCTTGACCAGCTCCGTTTCCATGCGGCTCAACTCCCGGTTCTCGCTGTCCATCTTGCAGACGGCATCCAGAATCTTGTCACCGTTTCCGGCAGACATCGGCATCCCGCTGAAACTCTGGGTCACTCTGGTTGCAGCATCGCGCTGCTTGACCATCATCTCGCGCTGGACGTTCATGGCCTCGGCCAGATCGCGCAGCTTGCGGAACCACTCTTTGACCTCTACGAACGCGGTTTCTCTTGCCGGGTCCTGTGCTCTCCATGATCTAATCTCCATATACACCCCTCTTTCTGGTCACGGCTGCGAGCCTGTCACTTTGCGCCAAAGATTTCCCGCAGCGTGTCGCTGAAGGTCTTGCGGGTCTGTGCAGGCTGCACCTGAACGTTCTTTCCGGTGGACTTTGCGATTGCCTCCGCGATGTCCTGCGCCAGCTTTTCCGGTACGCAGCTCTCCGCGTCAACGCGAATCTGGCAGTCGGGCGCGGGCATATTCTTTTCCAGCTCTGCGACACGGCGCTCCAGCTGCCGGATGCGCTTATTTTCTCTCTTGCTCATGATGATGCTCCTTTCGTTTCTGCTCTCCGGTTGAAATACTCGACCGGGGACTTTCCGTGCTCGTCACAGTCCTTGTTATTGAAGCTGACGATTGCGCCACAGCCGTTGTAATTGGAGCAGGCGATCATCGGAACGCCGGTCACCGTTTCGATTTCGTCAGCCCGCGCGCCACAGAAAGGACACGGCTTGCACTTGTTCACGATATGTGCTTTCACTATCCATCCTCCTTCAGATTTTCCAAAAACAGCAGCACTCCCGGCGCTACAACGCGGACGCGGTAGGCTCCCACATCTGCCGGTGTGATGTACTTCCGGCCAAAGGCGTTCTTCATGTTATCCCAGACCGGCCACGGAATGCGGTAGAACTCCCGGCCATTGAACGAGCATAGAACGAACGCGATACCGCCCAGCTGCGATATCCGGCGCAAACAGGCGGCTTGCGCGGGCGATACGCGGTTGTGCATCAAACGACCGGTATCGGTGTGTTTCGCCTCGAAAACGACAGCTCTGCCGCCTGAGAGAACGCCCTTGTAGTCCGGCTGTGCCTGCTTGGTGTAGCAGGCGAGGAACCTGCCGGAACGATCTGCGCCGCCGAGGGGTTTCATCGGCTCCGGGGTTTTCTCGATGTCAGCCCGCCCGATTGCGCGGTAGTAGTCGCAAGCAGAGCTGATAATTGCCTCAAAGCCTGCGCCCTCTGCCCGGCTGCGAGCGCCCATGTAACTGCGGCGAATGCTGGCCGCTGTGTTACCCTTCATCGTCATCCTCCCACTTGATAGCCTGTCCACACTGGCCGCAGAACACGTTCCGGGCCGTGTCGATGTTGTGCAGGTATTCACCGCTGCCGCAGTTGGGGCAAGCCAGAATACTCTTGTCACCGTCCGGGTACGGGCTGGCCGGTACACGCTTTTCCAATGCCCGGACACCCTTCCAGCAGGCCTCATTCACCGGCTCAATGCTGCTGTAATTCTCCCGGTGAGTCGGGGTCAAGATTTCGATTGCACGTTCCGTGCTCATGCTTTCACTCATCGTCGGCCCTCCAATACTCCACGAAATAGGTCAAGGTGGACTTGCCGCCGCGCTTCTCCTTGCCCATACGCACGGTGTAGCCGTTCATTGCGAGAATGACGGCCAGCGCCTTTCTGTCCTCGACCTTGTCACAGTCAATCTTATGGTGTTCTGCCATTTCGTCCTCCTTACTCCTTCAGGCAGCTGGCGGGCTGCTGGAGCCACTTCAGCGCCTCTTCCTCGGTGGGGACACCGTCCGCGCACATCTGGTTCACGACAATGGGGATAAGGCGCTTTGCCAGTTCTTCATCGTCCATGTCGCAGATGGCATCCGCAATGGTGTCCTCGTTATGGGGCATGATTTTCAGCGACAGTCTGACCACCGTGCCGTCCCTGCGCGTCCAGCTGCTGATGATACCAGCAGCGCCCAGCTTCTCGCAGGCTGTCAGCATGGTATCGCGGGCCTCTTCCAAAACCTTGTTGTCCATTACCGATACTCCTTTCCGGTGGCCCGGTCCCGCAGCGGGATACGGCCAATGATGTCGAAACCGGACCACTCTGCGATCTGACGCAGCATCGGGACCAGAATGCTGATTTGCAGCAGCCGGGCGGCCTCCTTCTGGTATTCTTCCTTGCGGATGTTCCGCATCGCAGTGCCGGGGGTCGGGTCAGCGTAGTGCTCGGCGTTCCGGCTCATGTTGTCAGTGCTCATGTTCAAGCTCCATTCTCCAACAGGTCAAACAGAGTGGGTGCATCCTTTTCCGCATCCGCAGATTCCAGATAGCCCACGCCGTCACGGAAATAATCCGGGTTCAGCTCCACGCCCTTGCCTCTGCGGTTCATCTTCACGGCCTCATAGGGCACCGTGAAGAGCCCCGCAAAGGGGTCGGCTACCAGCTCGCCCTCGTTGCTGTACCGTTCAATCAGGCGCTGCACAATGTCGATCTGAAGCGGGCAGACGTGGAGGTTCTGACGGCGCTGGCTCTGGGTGGTGTTGAGAGTGCGCATCCGGTTGATGTCGTCCCATACCGTCATATCCCACGAGCCGGGAGCTACTACCATGAACGTGGACGGCAGGCGGCCATCCTTGTCCAGACTTTCCGCGAGCTTGACGTGTTCCTCGTAGGAGTAGACGCTGTTCCGGCTGAACTTGCGGTATACGTTTTGCAGCTTGGAGGTCGGGATTTTTTCCAGCTCCTCGCGGGTAAAAGGCCGGTCGCCGCTGCTGCGCCAGAATGCGTGAGCGTCAATCTGCCACTGGGCGCGGGTGTATTCCTCTTTGGACTTCTTCACCGGCATATCGGCATATCCACGGCTGCAATCGGTGGGCAGCTTGCGGAACAGCAGGATGTATTCCGGGCAGCCAACACCCATCTTCGTGCCGTCCTTGCACTGCTCCGTCCAGCCCAGACGGTAGGTCTGGTTATTCTCCCGGACAACGTCCGTGACCACCGTAATCATTCCGAAATACGCGAACCCATGCTTCCGGAAATGAGCGATACAGTCCGCGTGAAACGGCTCAATGGTCGGCGCTGCAAGGCCGGTGACGTTGGCGAACTCCACGCGATCTTTCACATGGATTGCAGCCACGCGACCCGGCTTCAGGGTGCGCAGCAGCTCCGGGGTGAGGAAGTCCATCTGTTTGAAGAACTCCGCGTCATCCGGGTTGTGGCCGAAGTCGTTATAGCTGGGGCTGTACTCGTAGTGATTGCCGAACGGAATGCTGGTCACATACAGGTCGATGCTGTCCGTGGGCCAGTTCCGGACCTCTTCCACACAGTCGTTGTTGATGGCCGTGTAATTGTTTCCCTTGACTTCCACTCTCTCACATCCAATCGTTCTCTTAAGGGTCTCAAGCGCAAGGCTGCCGAGACCGTATTCTTTGATGATTTCTTCCATCTGCTCGCTCAACTCGTCATACTGCCGCCACTTCCGCTGAAGCGCCAGCAGCACTTCCGTTTCTGTGTCCATGTAGAGAATATCAATTACAACAGGCTTCGTTTGCAGGAAGCGGTAGACGCGGTGGATCGCCTGAATGAAGTCGTTGAACTCGTAGTCGATGCCCATGAAAATTTCACGGTGGCAATGGCGCTGGAAATTGCAGCCGGAACCAGACAGGCTCTTTTTCGTTCCGAAGATGCGGGTGCGGCCCTGCGCAAAGTCCATGACGCGCTGCTCGCGGGTTTCCAGCTCCATGCTGCCGTAGATATCGACCATCTCCGGAACGGCCTTTTTGAGCGCCTTCCGCTCGTCCTCCAAATCGTGCCAGACCACAAAATGCTCGTCCGGCGCAGCCTCCGCAATGATGCGGGCTACCTCGGCGGCGCGAATGTCGATGCTGTCCCTTTTCTCCTTGGCTGCATCGGACAGACCCATTGCAGCATCATGGCCGAGCTTCATCTGGCCGTCAGCCTCAAACTCCGCAGGACGGTCAAGACTATTGAGCTTATGGTATCGGATATCCATCGGGGGCAGGGAATAGCCGTCATCGGAGAATCCGAGGTCGCTCGGCTTTTGCAGGAAAAGCCCCCAGCTGGCGCACCAAATCCAGAACTCGCGCTCGCGGCCCGGGTAAAGGGTCAGGTTGTTGGCCTTGGTGCTGTCCCTCTTGAAAAAGCGGGTCAGCGCCTGCCCGGTGTCCATCACTTCCAGAAAGCCCGCATAGTGAATCAGTTCCTTGTACCGGTTCGGTGCCGGGGTCGCGGTGTTGGTCAGCTTATATTTCACGCCCTTGAACTTGAGCATGAAGCTCTGGTAGGTCTTGCTGCCGAAGCTGCGCAGCGTTGCAGCCTCGTCCAGACTGACCGCCGTGAAATAGTGCGGGTCAATATCGCCATCGCGGACCCTCTCGTAGTTGGTCAGGATGATGGGGGCCGTGCTGGCCTCCACCTCGGCCATGGTCTTGCAGTAGGGCGGTTCTTCCATGCCCAGCAGATTGACCGCATCTGCCCGGAACTCCGGCATCACGTTCAGCGGCATCACAATGAGCGTCTGACCGCCCTCGTGCTTCTGAAGCAGGCGACACCACTCCAACTGCATGGCCGTCTTGCCCAGGCCGAAGCGGGCAAAAATGCTGCGCCGACCGCCACGCAGTGCCCACAGGACGCTCACGCCCTGATGATCTTTCAGCACCGGGTTGACCTCGGAGGGGTCAATCTCAATGCCTGACAGGGGCGCAATGTCGATTTTGCGCTCCAAAAACTCCTTGTATGTCATTTTGCGTGTTCATCTCCCATAGCTTCTTTTTAGCGCGGCTTCTTTGGCAGCGGCATCCAGACCGGCAGGCAATCCGGGAAAGCTGCCACCACGTTCCACGGCCAATCTGTCGTGTTCATGCCGCCGAGGTTCATGTTGATGCTCAGGACGCAGCCGTCTTCATTTGCATCAGCCTCAGTCGGCGGATCTTCTGCGGTCTTACGCCAGCGCTGGACGTCCGTTTCTGCTGCCGTCGGAGTGCTTTCAACAACGCAAACAAGCTGTTCCAACTCGTTCTCCATGTCTGGGTTATACCAGCCGCCCAGGATTTCCGGGGCTAGGTCGCGGATTCTCTGGATCACGTCCTCCGCGTAGACCATACGTTTTTCGCTCATTTTGTAATCTCCTTCGGCGGCAAAGGCATCCACCCAACCACGGGAGAATCTACACGGTTATTGTAAACGTCATCCGGGTTGAAGTGGCGGTATTCCCACCAGCCTTTCGGGATTTTGTAGTCGTCCCGCTCCTCGTCGTATGTCCCCCAATCGGGAAGATCTTCCCAATACCATACGCTATCTTGTAAAAAAACGCTCCCATCTTCATAGTGCGCTGTCGTAATACTGTATCCGTCAATATCGTTGCGGTACAAAATCAGCACTTCGGTTTCGACCTTGGGCGGGTCGGTTTCAGGGTTGCGCCAGCGCTGGGCATCCGGAACGACTGCCGGGGCATCTTCTACCAGTGCAATCTCGTCCGCAGCGTCGCACCAGCTCTTGCACTTTGCGCGGTCATACCCGCCGGGGCAGTCCTCACAGCATTTCGCCTTGAATGCCTCCAGCAGCGGTCCCCGCTCGATATATTCAGCCATCGTCTGCTTGGCCTCTTCTTCGGCGAGGTCCTTCTTCAGGTCAGCTTCCAGCTCGCCAACATCGGCCAGCCGGATGGGTTTCTTGACATCACTCATGGGCAGCCTCCTTGTTTTTTGTCTCTTCGGGCTTCAGCGTGGGCGCTGCGAAGATGCAGCTGATGGGCACGGCGTACACATTCGCGCCGTTCTCTTCCCGGCAGTAGACGGCCTGTTTCAGCAGCTCGTTTGCGTCAACCGGGCGAACATCATTTTCCATCGTCCTGCGCCTCATCTTCAACCTTCCAGCCGATAAGGTCGCAAACGCAGAACCTTTCGGGGTCGCAGCGATGGAGCAGATTCAGGCCCTCTCCCATTGCAGAGCCGCCTCGAATCGGTGCGTATTCATCGCCGTCCTTGAACATCTCCCGCAGCATCCATTCTGTCGTGGGCGACATCTTTTCGACTTTGTCAGTCAGAACGGCTCCGCAGTTGCGGCACCTGTAAATCCCAGCCAGCTTTTTAGCCATTCAGCAGCACCTCCGTTTTCTCAATCTCGAACTTCTCCCGCTCCGGGTGAAAGTTCTCTGCTGCGAAGGTTGCAATGGCTGCCGCCTCGCCCTTGTTCTTCGCCTTGACCTCGTACCAGCCGAGGTCTTTGAACGTCACCCTATACGTCACTTCTTTTGTCATGCGCTTGATCTCCCCACAAAAACGCCTGAGAACAGGCGCTCGCCTATGGTGTAATGATAATA
>ERZ1035025.685-NODE-685-length-20674-cov-4.621902_pt1 | contig 20674 bp, 18 predicted proteins | sample MGYA00520619_ERZ1035025 | MGnify/ENA primary metagenome ERZ1035025 (study PRJEB33766, sample SAMN09781742) | gut metagenome | biome: gut microbiome | host: Homo sapiens | place: Madagascar | study: EMG produced TPA metagenomics assembly of the PRJNA485056 data set...
ACGCGGTCGTGCGCCTGCGCGCCCGCGAGGGCGAGGGGCGCATCCTCGCCCGGCTGCTGCGCGAGTCCGCCTCGGAGCTCGGGCTTGCGCCGGGCGTCGAGGTCTGGGCGCTCGTCAAGGCGACGGCGGTGATCGTCTGACGCAGTTCGAAGCAACAAGGACGAAGGGCCGGACCCCCATGACGGAAGTCCGGCCCTTCGTCGCTTGCCGAGCGGGCGCGCGCGACGCGCACGCCCGCTCGGCAGAGGAAAATCAGCAGCGGCGGGCGAGCTCGCGGGCCTTGCCGATGTAGGTGGCGGGGGTGAGCTCCATCAGGCGGGCCTTGGCGTCCGCGGGGATATCGAGGCCCTCGATGAAGGTGCGGATCGTCGTCTCGTTGATGCCGTCCTTGCCGCGGGTGAGCGCCTTGAGCTGCTCGTAGGGGTGCGGCACGCCGTAGCGGCGCATGACGGTCTGGACGGCCTCGGCGAGGACCTCCCAGGCGGCGTCGAGGTCGCGGGCGATCGTCGCCTCGTTGACCTGGAGCTTGCCGAGGCCGCGCTCGAGGGCGCCGTAGCCGACGAAGGAGTAGCCGAAGGCGACGCCCAGGTTGCGCAGGACCGTCGAGTCCGTGAGGTCGCGCTGCCAGCGGGAGACCGGGAGCTTGCCGGCGAGGTGGCCGAGGACCGCGTTCGCCAGTCCGAGGTTGCCCTCGGAGTTCTCGAAATCGATCGGATTGACCTTGTGCGGCATCGTCGAGGAGCCGACCTCGCCCTCCTTGAGCTTCTGGCGGAAGAAGTGCATGGAGATGTAGCCCCAGACGTCGCGGTCGAAGTCGATGAGGATCGTGTTGGCGCGCTCGATCTGCATGAAGAGCTCGGCCATGTAGTCATGCGGCTCGATCTGGATCGTGTGCGTGTTGAACGTGGCCCCGAGGCGCTCCTCGACGACTTTGCGCGAGAAGGACTCCCAGTCGAAGTCCGGGTAGGCGATGAGGTGGGCGTTGTAGTTGCCCACGGCGCCGTTCATCTTGGCGTAGATCTTCACGCCCTCGATCGCCTCGATCACGCGCAGCAGGCGCACGGCGACGTTCGCGAACTCCTTGCCGACCGTCGTCGGGGAGGCCGTCTGGCCGTGGGTGCGCGAGAGCATGGAGATGTCGGCCCAGGCGTGGGCGTAGCCGGCGATGACGCCGTGGAGCCTGCGCAGGAACTTGACGAGCTCGTCGCGGCCGCGCATGAGCATCAGGGCGTGGCTCGTGTTGTTGATGTCCTCGGACGTGCAGGCGAAGTGCACGAACTCAGCGGCGGTGCGCAGTTCCTCGTCGTGGGCGACCTGGCTCTTGATCCAGTACTCGACGGCCTTGACGTCATGATTGGTGGTCTTCTCGATCTCCTTGACGGCGGCGCAGTCCTCGAGGGAGAAGTTCTCCGCGAGTCCGCGCAGGAAGGCCTTGCCGTGGTCCGAGAGGTGGGGCAGCTCCGCGAAGCCCGCCTCGGAGAGCGCGATCAGCCATTCGACCTCAACGCGCACGCGCGCGTTCATGAAGGCGTGCTCGGAGAAGATCCCGCGAAGGGGATCGCACTGGCGGGAGTAGCGGCCGTCGAGCGGGGAAAGGGCGGTGAGAGGATCAAGCACCATGGCGAAATATCTCGATCTAGAGGGTTTCGGGCCGCTCGAAGAGCGGCCGGTCATCGGAAAATCACGCGATTCTATCGCAGGGCGTTTTCCGGATCATCCCGCAGGGGCGAGGGAGTTTTAAGCGTGGCTTCAGCCTGCGCGCCGAACGAGCGCTGATAATGACCGAAGAACCGAAGACGCCGGCCGCCCGCCCGGGCGGCGCTCGGGAAGGGACGGGCATGCGCCCGACAGCACAAGGAGACTCATCATGCAAGGGAAGAACACGCTGCGGCCGCTCGTCACGGCCGCGCTCGGAGCCGTCGCCGCGCTCTGCCTCGTCATGCCGCCCGAGGCCTCGGCCGTCGGGGGCCCGAGCGGCACCGCGGTTGAGTTCCAGCGCCAGGGCGAGCTCGGAGAGGTCGTCGTCAACCCCTACGACATCGCTCCGCTCACGGCGATCATCCGCAACGGGGGCGAGACGCTCGAGAAGGCGCGCGTGCGCGTGGTCGGCAAGCCCGGCGGCATCGACGTCGCCTATGACGTGGGTCCGGTGTCGCTGCGCACCTACGGCGGCATCCCTGTCTTCGGCCTCTACGCGGAGCACCTCAACACGGTCGAGGTGACGTGGACGAAGCGCACGACCGAGGGGCCCGTCGAGCGCAAGGAGACCTATCGGATCTGGACGCCGCCCGTCTACCTCGATCCGGCCTGGTCGCACGGGCGGCCCGTGAAGACCTTCGACACGGAGGTCGTGCGCGAGGCGCCCGCGGAGTTCGCCGACCGGCTCTACCTCATCAACAACCTCCTGCCGCCCTCGCCCAAGGGCAGTCGCGCCGTCTGGAACAACCCCACGGGCGGAGCGTTGCAATGGAACAACTATCCGCAGAACGCCGTCGTCGACACGAAGGGCGAGGTGCGCTGGTACCTCCAGCCCGCGCCGATCTATGACCCGAGGAGCCTCACCCGCGCCGGCATCATGATGGGCTTCCATCAGAACGACGACGGCGCCCTCTCCTGGGGGTACGGGCAGCGCTACGTGAAGTACGACCTCCTCGGGCGGGAGATCTTCAGCCGGCCGCTGCCTGACGGCTACGCCGACTTCAGCCACGCGATGAAGCCCGCGGCGGACGGACACTACTTCCTGCGCGTCGCCTCGGCCGACATGAAGCGCGCCGACGGCACGCACGTGCGCACGGTGCGCGACATCGTCGCCGAAGTGGATGCGAGCGGCCGCGTCGTCGACGACTGGAAGCTCTACGAGATCCTCGACCCCAACCGCGCGATCGTGATCAAGTCGATCGACCAGGGCGCGGTGTGCCTCAACGTCGACCTCTCGCAGAGCGGCAAGACGCTCTCGGCCGAGCAGCTCGCCCGCCTCGAGGCGCGACAGGCCTTCGGGGACATCTCCGGCACGGGCGCGGGGCGCAACTGGGCGCACGTCAACTCGGTCGACCACGACGAGGCGGACGACTCGATCATCATCAGCTCGCGCCACCAGTCCGCGGTCGTCAAGATCGGCCGCGACAAGGAGGTGAAGTGGATCCTCGGCGCGCCCAACGGCTGGAGCGGCAAGCTTCGCGACAAGGTCCTCACGCCCGTCGACCATGAGGGCAGGCCCCTCGCCTGCCGCATCGGCCGGTGCGAGGGGGGCTTCGACTGGACCTGGACGCAGCACACGGCCTGGAAGGCGCGCGAGCTCTCCGAGCCGGGCGTCACGATGCTCACGGTCTTTGACAACGGCGACGGGCGCGGCCTCACGCAGCCAGAGAACCCGAAGGACAAGTACAGCCGCGCGGTGATGTACCGCATCGACGAGCGCAAGGGCACCGTCGAGCAGGTCTGGAGCTACGGCAAGGAGCGCGGCCACGAGCTCTACAGCGCCATCACCTCCTCGGTCGAGTATCAGGCCGACAAGGATTCGCTTGTCGTCTACTGGGCCTCGGTCGGCGTTCAGGACGGCAAGGGCGTCAACCCTGTGCTCACGGAGTTCCGCCGCGGCGGAACCGAGCCGGTCTTTGAGATGCGCATCCGCGGCTCGATGGGCTACCGCGCGCTGCCGATCGACCTCGGCAAGGCCTTCCGTCCGTAAGTCCGCAAGGGCGGCGGCGCATTCGTTGCGAAAGCGGAAACACCTGTAAGCAAAATCTCGGGCGGGCTTCGCCGCGAAAGGGGCTCTCCGGACAATCCGGCAGGCCCCTTTTGCCAAGGTTCTAGGCAGGTCCCGGGGCGGCGCGAAGCCCTTGGGGACGGACGTTCGCGCCCTGCCGTCGGCGCCAGGAAGAGGGGCGCCGGCCCCGGCCCCCACAGGGGCGGCCGGGCTCGGGGGGCGCAGCAACATCTTCTGACAGCCCCCCGGGGCCGCTAAGGAACCGCTCAGCCTTGCGGCCCTAAATTGACGCTTGTCCGAGGCGCGGAGGGAAAGCCTTCCGGCGCACGGAATTCGAAGCGACTCAGATCTTGCCGATCACAACGATCGAGTCGGAGGACGTCATCCCACGAGGGGCCGAAGGCCCGGCTCCGGGCGGGCGAGGACCGGACTCGAAGGAGAGAGAAAATGAAAAAGACCACCCGCATCGCCGCCTCCCTCGCCGCGCTCGGCGCCCTTTGCATCGGCGGCGTCGCTGTCGCCGCCCCCTGGCATCACGGGGACGCGCAGTGCGGCGCCCCCTGCCCGGGCATGTCGGCCCTGCAGGGGCCGCGCGGCGGGTCTGACGCGGCGCCGGGCGCCCGCGCCGCCGAGATGCGGCAGGCCGGCTGGGAGGCGATCGGCCGCATCCTGACGCTCCGCCCCGAGCAGGAGGGCGCTTGGAAGGCCTACGTGGACGCGCGCATCGCGCTTGACGCGATGCCCGGCGTCGAGTTCGACAAGCCTGCCGTCGACATGCAGACGCGCTTCGAGCGCCGCGCGCAGGTCGCCCGCGTCCGCGCCGATCTTCTCGCAAAGGTCGTCGAGGCGCGCGCCGAGCTCCTCAAGGCCTTCGGTCCCGAGCAGAAGTACGTGCTCGAAAGCTTTGAGCTCCAGCACGCCGGCCACGGCATGCGCGGCATGGGACCGCACGGCGCTCCCATGGCGGGCGCGACGGGGCCGGGCATGACGCTTGGCGGCCAGTGCCCGATGGGCGGCCCGGGGCTGCGCAAGTGACCGATGACGCATCGCTGACGGCCGCTCAGAAATGAACGACGCCCGGCTCTTCGAACGGAAGGCCGGGCGTCTTGCGCGAAAGGCCGGGCGGCGCTCAGGCGGCGGGCGTCTCGCTCGAGATCGCCTCGCGGATCGCGTCGACGTCGAGGTCGTCGAAGGGCGCCTCGATGATGTTGTCCCTGGAGGTCTGTGCAAGCTCGTAGAGGAGCCGGATCGGAGCGGCGTTTCCGAGCTTGCGGTTGATGTGCGCGCGGTGCACTTCGACCGTGCGCTGCGAGAGCTTGAGCAGCATGGCGATGTCGCAGTTCTTCAGTCCCTGGCAGACGAGCACGAAGATCTGCCGCTCGCGCCGCGAGAGCGACTCGAAGAGCGCGCCGAGCCGGTAGCGGCGCTCGAGGCGCGTGGAGCGCTCGAGCGCGCGCTCGACGTCGCGGGAGAGCTCCTCGGGGTCGACGGGCTTCTCGAGCACGCTCACCGCGCCCGACTGCAGCATCTCGACGGCGGTGCGCACGTCCGTCTCCTCGGAGAGAAAGACCACGGAGACGGGGCTCTTGAGCTGCGCGAGCTCCTCGAGCACCGTGCGCGAGCCGATGGCAGCCATGCTGTCCGCGATGACGAGGCACCCCGGCGTCGAGACGTCCGCGCCCTTGAGGAACGCGGCGAGCGAGGGGAAGGTCTCGATCTCGAAGCGCGGACGCAGGGCGAAGGAGAGCGACTCCCGGACGTCGTCGTCGTCGACCACCCAGACGAGGCCCGTGCGCTCGGGCGCGGCGGCGCCGCCGGAAGAGAGGGGCGCATCGAAGGATTCGGACATGCTCGGGGAGAAATGAGGACGTTGGAGAAAATCGGGGGCTTTCACCCGGACCGCGGGAAATTGTAACTGTCCGGGCCCGCCAGCCGCTATTCTTCGGGAAAGTCCGGCCTGTCGGGCGCGAAGGCACGCCCGTGGGATCCGGCCGGGACGAAACGGTCCGATGCGGATCAAAACGGAGGTCATGCATGATCGAGTCCGCCGCGCTTTTTGAGGATGCGCCGCCCGAGGAGGCGCCCGTCACGCCGCAGCCCGCCGATGAGGCGCTGCGGCGGCTCGCCGCGCGTCTGCCGCGCTCGATCCGCCTGGGAACCTCGACCTGGAATTTCCCAGGCTGGCGCGGAATCGTCTGGAGCCGCGGCAGCGGCTTGAAGCGCCTCGCCTCCGAAGGGCTCAAGGCCTACGCCGCCTCGCCCATCCTGAGAACGGTCGGGCTGGACAGGAACTTCTACCGGCCGCTCACGCAGCGCGAGTTCGCGGACTTCGCCGCGCAGGTCCCCGAGGACTTCCGCTTCATCGTGAAGGCGCCCCGCGAGGTCACCGATCCCCTGCTGCGCAATGACCGGGGCGTTCCGACGGGCGTCAACCCGCGCTTCCTCGATCCCCATGCGGCGGTCGAGCGGTTCCTCGGGCCCGTGCGGCTCGGTCTCGGACGCCGGGCGGGGCCGCTCGTGCTGCAGTTCTCGCCCCTGCCGCACAGCGCGCTCAGATCGCTCGAGGAGCGCGTCGCGCTCATCGAGCGGATCGGGGCCTTCCTCGAGGCGCTGCGTGCCCCCGCGGACGGACTCCTTCTCGCGGCGGAGTTCCGCAACTACGAGCTCCTCACGCCCCGGATGATGCGGCGCCTGAGGGAGACGAACGTGAGGCCCGTGGTGGGGCTTCACCCGGCGATGCCCGGCATCCGCCGGCAGACCGAGGCGCTGCGGTGCTGCGACGCGCCCGAGAGCATGGAGACGGTTGACGGGCGGCTCGTCGGAAGGAGCGGCGAGAACGCCGCCTGGCGCCTGACCGGGCCCCTCGTCGTGCGCTGGTCGCTCGCGGCGCACCAGTTCTACGACACGGCGAAGACCGCCTGGGCGCCCTATGACGCTATACGCGCGGCCGATCCTGCGACGCGCGCGCTCATCGCCTCGCTCATCGCCCGCGCCGCGCGAAGCGGCGTGGAGAGCTTTCTCGCCGTCAACAACAAGGCCGAGGGCTGCGCGCCCGTGACGGTGCGGTGCATCGCCGAGATCACGGACCGCATCCTCGAGGCGGACAGGCCGCTCCGCCGGAGCTGACTCACCAGTCCGAGAGCAGGGGCGCGGCCTCTGCGCGGGGCTTGGCCGGCGCGACGGGCGTTCCGCAGAGGATGAAGCAGAGGAGCTCCTCGCGCGCGGGATCAAGCAGTCCCTCGGCTTCGAGGCTGCGTGCCGAGACCGTCTTCGCGGCGAAGCCCGCCGCAAAGAGCGCGTTCAGAAAGTTTGCGAGCGCGCCGCCCTGGGCGAGCCGCAGCTCCATCGCCTCGCGGGCGTCCTCTCCGGGCTTGAGGCCCACGACGGCGATGAGGCACTCGCCCTTCAGCGCTTTTGAGCGCGCATGCGCGCGCGCCTCGGCGTCCGCATCCGCAGGGAGCGCCGCCTCAAAGGCGTCGGCGAGGCGCTCGCGCGAGACGATGCGCACGAAGCGCGCGGGCGCGCGCTCGCCGTGGCGGGGCGCGGCGAGCGCGGCGGCGCGGAGCGCCTCGCCGTCCGGGGCTGGCGCGCGCTGCATCTTCGGGCCCTGGGAGCGGCGGGAGGCGAGGAGGCGGATGAATTCGGAGTTCTGCATGGAGTCGGGTCCGGTGGTGAATGGAAATCCGGAGAAATGCTCACTGCGCTCGACCGTGCGCAAGAGTCGCGCGGGAGGCGGCGCTCCGGAGTTCGGAAAGCACCCCGAAGCATAGCGAGCCCGCCGCGCTCCGAACCTACAATCGGAATCCGTCCGAGGCATGAGCGCGCCTCCTTCGAACGGAGGAGGCGCCGCAGCAGGAGCATGCCGGCGGATCCGAACGAGAGAATGCACGAACGGGAGGCATCAATGGCGCAGCGCCGCATCTGGGACATCACTCCGCCGCTCGGCCGGCGCACGCCGGTCTTTCCGGGCGACACGCCCTTCCAGATCTATTGGAGCGAGCGGATCTCCGACGGCGCGGCCGCGAACGTCTCGACGCTCACGTTCTCGCCGCACGTGGGCGCTCATGCGGACGCGCCCATGCACCTCGACCGCGAGGCGGCCGACGCCGCGTCGCTGCGGCTCGAGACCTTCCTCGGCCGGTGCCTCGTCATCGACCTCTCGGACGACGACTCGACGGACGCGATCGGCCCGGAGAACATTCCGGACGACTCGATTCCGCCGCGGATCCTCTTCAAGACGCGCCGGCAGCGCCCCTGGCAGTGGACACCTGAATTCCGCGCCCTGAAGCCCCAGCTCGTGCGCGAGCTCGCGGGCCTCGGCGTCGGGCTCGTCGGCGTGGACGCCCCGTCGATCGATCCCGCGGAGAGCACGCTTCTCGTCGCGCACCGCATCGCCCTCTCCAACCGCATGGCGATTCTCGAGAACCTCGATCTTTCGGAGGTGCCCGCGGGCGAGTACGAGCTCATCGCGCTGCCGCTGCCGATGGAGGGAGTTGAGGCGAGCCCCGTGCGCGCGGTCCTGCGCTCGCTCACGCCCTGACCGGTCGGCGGCGCGGGCGGCCTGCTAGGATCGGCGGATCCGTTTTCGCTGCACAAAGGAGAGATCCGCCATGGCTCATCAGGTCTTCGAGAGGCCCGTTCCCATCCACTTCGGCGACTGCGATCCCGCGGGGATCGTCTACCACCCGAGCTACTACCGTCTTCTCAACGAGCTCCACGAGGACTTCCTCCATGAGGTCGCGGGCGTGGGGTTCATCGAGATCCGCCGCTACGGCGTGGGCTTTCCCGTCGTGGGCGTGCGCACGGACTTCGCCGCGCCCTCGCGGCCCGGAGACGTCCTTGACGGACGCGTCTGGGTCGAGCGCATGGGCCGCACGTCGATACGCTTTGCGCTCACGCTCTCGGCGAAGACCGCCTCCGGCGAGGAGCCGCGCCTGTGCTGCGTCGAGACGATGGTCTGCGTGCGGCTCGACGAGAGGGGCGAGTTCGAGAAGACCCCGATCCCCGAGGTGCTCCGGGTCGCGTTCGCGCCCTACCTGCGCTCGGAGGACGAGCCCGAGCTTGAGCTGCGGGCCTGAGCGCGAAGTCCCGAAGTCCTTCAGGCAAGCTCGAGGAGCCGCGGCTCGCCCGGCCAGAGGCTTCTCAGCACCGCCTCGCGCGCGCTCGTCGCGCCCGTCGCGTGAAACGACGCGCAGGCGGGCTTGGTCGAGGGAGGCGCCGCGAGATTGAGAAAGGCGAGCCTGCGCTCGAGCTGCTCGGCCACGGCCGGCGCCGGGTCGATGAGGTGCGCGCGCGGCGCATGCGCGCTGATCGCCTTCGCGAGGAAGGGGTAGTGCGTGCAGCCGAGGACGATCTCGTCGGCTCCGGCCGCCGCGAGCGGATCGACGTAGCGGCGCAGAAGGTCGTGGAGCTCGGGCGAATTGAATTCGCCCCGCTCGACGCACTCCATCAGGCCCGGGCACGGAACGTCCCGGATCGTGACGGGCATGGGGCGCTGCACGAGCGCCCAGTCAAGGGCCCGGTCGCGCACGACGCGGTACTTCGCGCTCGCGAGCGTGCGGCTCGTGGCGAGAACGCCGATCACGCCGCCGCGCGTGTGCCGGACCGCGGGGAAGACCGCCGGCTCGATGCCGATGATCGGCATGCCGCCCCGGCCGTCCTCGAGGCGCTCGCGAAAGGCGCGGATGCCGACGGCCGTGGCCGTGTTGCAGGCGAAGACGATCGCCTTCACGCGCCGCTCGAGCAGAAAGCCGACGACGGTCTCGAGGCGCTTGAGGATGTACGCCTCGTCCCTGTCGCCGTAGGGCGCGCAGGCGCAGTCGGCCGCGAAGACGATCGATTCATGGGGCAGGCGCGCGCGGATCGCGCGCGCGACGGAAAGGCCTCCGAATCCGGAGTCCAGGATGCCGATGGGCAGCGCGCTCGCCATGCTCACCTCCTTTCGGCCGAGCGCCGGCGCTCCCGGATGAGCCCGGGCGCCTGGGTGATGAAGATTCCTGCGACGATGAGCGCGCCGCCCGCGAGCCCCGTGAGGCCGAGCCGCTCTCCGGCTGCCCAGCCGATCACCGCGGCGAAGACGCTCTCGAGCGCGAAGACCACGGCGGCCTGCGCGGGCGGAACGAACTTCTGCCCCCAGGCGAGAAGAAGCTGCGTGCAGGTGAGGATCACCGCGAGCCAGAAGATCGAGAAGACGAGCCCGGGCGTCACGACGGTGGGCGTGAGCTCGATTCCGCTGAGGCGCGCGATCGCCGCGCCGACCAGGGCATAGAGCGCGACGAAGAGAAGCTGCGTGAAGGCGAGCTCGCGCGCGTCGCACGAGGGCGCGAACCGCCCCATGAGGATGATCTCGAGCGCTGAGAGAAAGGCGCCGCCGATCGTGAGCCACTCCCCGAGCCCCGCCGAGAGCGTCAGCGCCCCCGGTCCGGCGAGAAGCGCGAGGCCCGCGAAGGCCGCGAGCGCTCCCGCGAAGGCGGCGACGCCCGGCTTGCGGCCTGAGATCGCCCAGAAGAGGAAGGGCGTGATCGGCACGTAGAGCGCCGTGAGAAAGCCCGAGACCGAGCTCAGCAGCGTTTCGAGGCCGATGTGGTTGAGCAGATACCCGCCGTAGATCGCCGTCGCGCAGATCGCTCCCGCCCGCCAGGTCCGGGCGGGGATCCTCAGCGCGCGCGAGCGCAGCGTGGCCAGAACGAGGAGCATGCCGATCGTGAAGCGCAGCAGCACGAGCGTGAAGGGGTCGGTCGACTGCACGGCCGTGGCGACCGTGAGAAAGGAGCTCCCCCAGAAGCCCGTCGCGGCGACGAGCGCGAGCATGGGAAGCGCCGTGCGGAGCCGGCCCGCGGAGCCGGCGGCGTTGGGAGGCGTCTGCATTCGGGGATCTCCGTCAGACGAAAGGAAAGGCGGGCCGCTCCTGCCGAGGGCCCGCCCGGGGAGGGAGAACGCGCAGCGCGTCGCTTCGGACTCAGGCCGTCGCGCGTCCGAGCCGGTCGTCGACGGCCGCCCATTCGGGCGTGCGCGGAGGCTCCGCGATGACGATCCGGTCCGCGCCCGACGCATCGAGCTCGTGGAGCGCCTCGTAGAGCATCGCGCCGTAGCCGAGGGCGTCTTCGGGGGCGTCAAGCAGGAGCGCAAGCCCGCCGCCCGCGGCGGCCTCGATCCCGGCGCGCAGCGCCGCCGGGGCGAGCGCGGAGACCGCGAGGCCCTCGCGGACGAGCTCCGCGACGCGGCCGCAGATCGCGTCGGGCGCGACGAGCTCGGCCTTCGTCCTGGGCGCGTAGTGGCTCTTGAGCCGGCCCGAGGCGCGCGGCGCGTCCGCGCCCGCGTCCGGGACGGGGCGTCCGAGCGTCTTCTCGAGCATCTCGCGCGTCACGATGCCGTGCCGCAGGATCTCCGGGCGCGCCGAGGAGAGGTTCACCATCGTCGACTCGATGCCGAACTCGCACGCGCCGCCCTCGAGGATCATGTCGAGCTTGCCCGAGGGCTTCACGCCGAGGTCCTCGGCGACATGGCGCGCGCACGACGGGCTGATGCGCCCGAAGGAGTTCGCCGAGGGCGCCGTGAGGCCGCGGTGCTCCGGCCCCGAGAAGGCGGCGAGGAGCGCATGCGCCCAGGGGTGCGAGGGGCACCGGAGGGCCACCGTGTCCTGTCCGCCCGTCACCCAGAGCCCGCAGCGGGGCTTCTTTTTCAGAACGATCGTCAGGGGCCCCGGCCAGTAGGTCTTCGCGAGGAGCTCCGCCTCGGGCGTCATCTCCGCCCACCACGGAATGTCCTGCGCGCCGGCGACGTGCACGATGAGCGGATGGTTCATTGGACGCCCCTTGGCGCGGTAGGTGTTCGTGACGGCCGACTCGTCGTCGGCGTTGGCGGCGAGGCCGTAGACCGTCTCCGTGGGCATGGCGACGAGGCCGCCGGCCTCAAGGATCCGGACGGCCTCAAGGATGGCTTTCTGATCAACGGCAGGAGTGGACATGGCGGAGGGCAGTTTCCTTCAGAGAAAGACTCAGAGCTCGGACGCGAAGGGCAGGCCGAGGAGCTCGGCGGCGGCGCGGGCGCGCGCGAGCGCCTCCTCGGGCGTGGCGCCGAGGATCGTGACGTGGCCCATCTTGCGCGCATGGCGCGGCTCGGCCTTGCCGTAGAGGTGAAGCTTGACGCCGGGCATGGCGAGAAGCTTCTCCCAGGGCGGCGTGATGCGCGCGTCCTTCTCGTCGAACCAGAGGTCGCCGAGGAGGTTGAGCATCACCGCCGGGGCGAGCTGCGTCGTGTCGCCCAAGGGGAGTCCGGCCATGGCTCGGACCTGCTGCTCGTACTGCGAGGTGGCGCAGGCCTCGATCGTGGCGTGGCCGGAGTTGTGCGGGCGAGGCGCGAGCTCGTTGGCGAGGATCCGCCCGTCCTCGAGCACGAAGAGCTCGACGCACAGGACGCCGACGTAGTTGAGACGGTCGGCGATCCTGCGGGCGTGCTCCTGGGCGCTCGCCGCAAGAGCGGCGTCAATGCGCGCGGGCATCACCGTGTAGGCGAGGATGCCGCTGCGGTGGTGGTTTTCGCAGACCGGGAAGACGGCCGTCTCGCCCGCAGGGTTGCGGCAGATGATGACCGAAACCTCGGTGCGCAGCGCCAGGCGCTTCTCGAGGACGCATTCAACGCGCCCGAACGCCTCCCAGGCGGCCGCGACCTCGGCCTTCGTCGAGACGCGCGCCTGGCCCTTGCCGTCGTAGCCGAGCCGGGCGGTCTTGAGAATGCCCGGGAGCAGCCCCTCGTCGACTTGGGCGAGGTCCTCTTCGGAGCGGATCGCGCGGTGCGGCGCCGTCGGCACGCCGGCGCTTTCGATGAACGCCTTCTCGACGTTTCGGTCCTGCGTCGCCGCAACGGCGTCCGCGTGCGGCGCTGCGCGGACCCCCGTGGCGGCGAGGCGCTTCAAGCTCCCGGCGGGGACGTTCTCGAACTCCGTCGTGACGGCCGTGACGCGGGCGGCGAGCTCGTCAAGGCCGGCCGGGTCGTCGTAGGCCGCGGCGAGCTCTGCGGAGGACACCTCGCCCGCGGGCGAGGGGGCGTGGGGCTCGAGCACGATGACGTGGTAGCCCATGCGGGCGGCCGCTTCGGAGAACATGCGGCCGAGCTGGCCGCCGCCCAGGAGGCCGAGCGTGGAGCCGGGCAGGAGCGGAAGCTCCTTCAGGATCTGTGTCATGGCGTGCTTCACTCGAGCGTGTCAACGGGAAGGGTCATGGCGCGGGCCTTGGCGTTCTGCGCGATGCGGAAGTCCGCGAGGCGGCGCGTGAGCTCGGTGTCGCCGAGCGCAAGGATCTGGCAGGCGTAGAGGGCCGCGTTGGCCGCGCCCGCCTCGCCGATCGCGAAGGTCGCGACCGGGACGCCCTTGGGCATCTGCACGATCGAGTGGAGGCTGTCGACGCCGCGGAGGTACTTCGACGGAACGGGAACGCCGCACACGGGGAGCGTGCACTTGGCCGCGAGCATGCCGGGCAGATGCGCCGCACCGCCCGCGCCCGCGATGATCACGCGGATGCCGCGCTCGGCGGCGTGCTCGGCGTAGTCGAACATTTCATCGGGCATGCGGTGGGCGCTCACGACGCGCGCTTCGAAGGGAACGTTGAAGTCGCGCAGCATCTGCGCGGCGTTCTTCATCACCTCCCAGTCGGAGTTGCTGCCCATCAGGATGCCGACGAGAGGAGTCTTGGTGCACTCAGCCATGATTTCTTGCCTTGGGTGAGGAGGTCGGAAAGGAAAATTCTGTGCGGAGAAAAGCGCGGCAGCCGGCCGGAGCCCGCGCAGGCCCTCCGCGGGCGGACGATTCCGTCCGCGCTTCGGGGAGAGCTTGCGTGCGCTTCCGCCGGCTGCCTGCGGCGGACCGTCCCCGCAGGGGCGGTCCGCGGTCGGTGCGCGAAGGATAGCCGTGTTTACGGCTCGATGTCCGTGCCCGTGAGGCGGCGAAGCGCCTCGCGGTACTTGTCGGCCGTGCGCTCGATCACCTCGTCGGGGATCTTCGGAGCCGGGGCGCGCTTGTTCCAGGGCTGCGTCTCGAGCCAGTCGCGGATGTACTGCTTGTCGAAGCTCTTCGGGGACGTGCCGACCTCGTACTCGTCGGCGGGCCAGAAGCGGCTCGAATCGGGCGTGAGGACCTCGTCCATCAGCAGGACGTTGCCTTCCTCATCAAGGCCGAACTCGAACTTCGTGTCGGCGATGATGATGCCCTTGGTGAGGGCGAAGTCAGCGGCGCGGCGGTAGAGCTCGATCGTCGTGTCGCGGATCGTGCGGGCGACCTTCTCGCCGTACATCTCGACGACGCGCTCGTAGGAGATGTTCTCGTCGTGCGTGCCGACCTCGGCCTTGGCGGCCGGGGTGAAGATCGGCTCGGGGAGCTTCTCGGCCTGCTTCAGGCCCGCGGGGAGCTTCACGCCGCACACCTCGCCCGTGGCCTGGTAGTCCTTCCAGCCGCCGCCGATGATGTAGCCGCGCGCGACGCACTCGATGAGGATCGGACGCAGGCGCTTGGAGACGACCGCGCGCCCCTCGACTTGGGGGATCTCCTCGGGGGCGACGACCGTCTTCGGATCAATGCCGGTGAGGTGGTTGGGGATGACGTCCTTGAGCTTTTCGAACCAGAAGTTCGTGAGGGCGGTGAGCACCTTGCCCTTGCCGGGGATCGGATCGCCGAGGATCACGTCGAAGGCCGAGATGCGGTCGGTGGCGACAAGCAGGAGCTTGTCCTCGCCCACCGCGTAGCAGTCGCGGACCTTGCCGCTGTAGATCTGCTTGAGGGACTGGATGTTCGTCTTGGAAAGACCGGGCATTGGAATGTGCCTCCCCTGAGAAGGGTTAAAGAAGAAAATCTTTAAGTTCGGGATTTTAAAGTCCGCCTCCTTCGGGCGCACTCGCCCGGGAGCGACAACGTCGATACGGACTTTGCGCTCGCTCAGAAGTCGTCAGCCGAGCAGCGCGGCAAGCGCGGGCAGGGCGATGAAGCCCCAGGCGACAAGCCCCATGAGGAGCGCGAAGAGCACCGCGGCGCTGCCCATGTCCTTGGCGCGGCCCGCGAGCGGATGGACCTCCATTCCGATGCGGTCGATCGTCGCCTCGATCGCCGAGTTGAGGATCTCCGTGAGAAGAAGGAAAAACACCGAGTTGATGAGGATCACCCGCTCGAGCGCGGTGACGGGCAGCAGGAGCGCGACCGGGATGAGGACGACGGCGAGAAGGCACTCCTCGCGGAAGGCCGCCTCGTGCCGGAAGCCCGCCCGGATGCCCTGCCAGGAGTAGCGGGTCGCGTTGAAAAGCCGGCGCAGGCCGGTCTTGCCCTTGAGCGCCTCGGCCGATTCGCCTGCGCGGCTGTTCTCGTCTTTCATGTTTGGCTCTTGCCGCGTTCGGGGCGCGGCGGGGAAAGGGAGGAAACGAAAAGGGCGCGCGGCCTTCCTCGCGGAAGGTCGCGCGCCCCGTGTTCATGACGTCGCCGTGAGGGAGACGCGATCGCTCATCGATCAGAGCACGTTCTGGCGAAGGGTGCCGTCGGCGTACTTCGCGGCGATTTTGTCAAGCGCGATCGGCTTGATCTTCGCGCCCTGGCCTTCGCAGCCGAAGGCGAGGTAGCGCGAGCGGCACAGCTCCTTGGCGGCTTTGCGGGCGGCCTTGAGGTAGGCGCGCGGATCAAAGTTCGAGGGGTTCTCGACGAGGAAGCGCCGGATGGCGGCCGTCATCGCGAGGCGGATGTCGGTGTCGATGTTGACCTTGCGCACGCCGTGCTGGATCGCCTTCTGAATCTCCTCGACGGGCACGCCGTAGGTCTCGCGCATGTCGCCGCCGAACTCGCGGATCTCGGCGAGGTACTCCTGCGGAACGGACGAGGAGCCGTGCATCACGAGGTGCGTGTTCGGCAGGCGGGCGTGGATCTCCTTGACGCGGTCGATCGAGAGGATTTCGCCGGTGGGGCGGCGCGTGAACTTGTAGGCGCCGTGCGAGGTGCCGATAGCGATCGCAAGGGCGTCGATCTGGGTGATGCGGGCGAACTCGGCGGCCTGGTCGGGGTCGGTGAGCAGCTGCTCGCGCGTCATGACGGAGTCCGTGCCGTGGCCGTCCTCCTTGTCGCCCTTCATCGTCTCGAGTGAGCCGAGGCAGCCGATCTCGCCCTCGACGGACACGCCGATGCAGTGGGCCATTTCGACGACGCGGCGGGTGACGTCAAGGTTGTACTCGTACGAGGAGATCGTCTTGCCGTCGCTCATGAGCGAGCCGTCCATCATCACGGACGTGAAGCCCGAGCGGATGGCGCCCTGGCAGACCGCCGGGCTCTGGCCGTGGTCCTGGTGCATGCACACGGGCACGTCCGGATGGGCCTCGACGGCGGCCTCGATGAGATGGCGCAGGAACGACTCGCCGGCGTACTTTCTCGCGCCCGCGGAGGCCTGCATGATCACGGGGGCGCCGACTTCGCTCGCCGCCTCCATGATGGCCTGAACCTGCTCGAGGTTGTTGACGTTGAAGGCGGGGATGCCGTAGCCGTTTTCAGCTGCATGGTCAAGCAGCTGGCGCATGGAGACGAGTGCCATTGCGTTTAACTCCAGGATGGAAGAAAGGCGGCCGCAAAAAGCCGGAGGCCGAAGCTTCGCGGGAAGCCCGGGTCTCGACGGCGCGGCGGCCCGGATGAGCCGTCCGCGGGCGAGCCGCCTCTTGAAGAATTTGCGGGATGAGCGAATTGTAACGGCGGTGGGGGCGCCGGTCGAGGACCGCGCGCTAGCCCTGCCGCGTGAGGGAGCCGTCCGCGGCGAGCTGGCGCTTGATGCCGCGCAGGATCGCCGCGGCGAGCTCCTGCTGGTGCGAGGCGCGCTTGAGGAGCTGCTCCTCCGCGGGGTTTGAGATGAAGGCGGTCTCGACGAGGATCGACGGGATTCCCTGGCCCTTGAGGACGGCGAAGCCCGCCTGCTCGACCTTGCCGCGGTGCAGGCGGTTGATGTCCCGGAGTTCGTTGAGAACGGCCGAGCCCAGGCCAAGACTGTAGCTGATCGTCCAGGACGAGGTCATGTCGACGAGCACGCTCGCGACCTGCTTGTTGACCGTGGAGATGTTCACGCCGCCGATGAGGTCGGACTCGTTCTGGTTCTTCGCGAGCCAGCGCGCCGCGGCCGACGTGGCGCCTTTCTGCGAGAGCGCGAAGACCGAGGAGCCGCGCGCGGAGCTCTTCACCCAGGCGTCGGCGTGGATGCTCACAAGAAGATGCGCCTTCATGCGCCGCGCGATCGCGACGCGCCCGCCGAGGCTCACGAAGTGGTCGGAGTTGCGCGTGAGGACCGCCTTCATGTTGCGTTCGGCGTTGATGAGCGTCGCGAGACGCCGGGCGATCTGAAGCACCACGGTCTTCTCCATGGTCTTCTTCGCGCCGATCGCGCCGGGATCCTCGCCGCCGTGCCCCGGGTCGACGACGATGATGATCCTGTCGTTCCCGGCCGAGCCCGCGGATGCCTTCGAGCTCGTCTTCGCAGGCGCCTTCGCGCTTGCCTTCGCGCTCGCCGCCGGACTCGCGGCCGAGTTCTTCGAGGGGTTTTTCGAGCCGTTCTGCGAGGCGTCCGCCGAGGCGCTCTTCGCGGCCACCTGAGCTGCCTGAGCCGCGGGCTTCACATCAGGCGAGGAGAGCCCGGCGAGGAGATCCCCGAGGGGGTCGTCCGACGCCTCGGATTCGTCCCGGCCGTCCTCGAGCCCGGAGAGCGTGCGGGCGATGGCGTCCTTCGGATTCGCCGGATAGATGTCAAAGACGAGGCGGTTCTGGTAGTCCGCGAAGGGCTTGAGGCTGAAGACCTCCGGGCGCACCTCGGTTTTGAGGTCCATCACGAGTCTGAGGATCCCGGGCTTGAACTGGCCGATCCGCATCGCGCGGATGTACGGGTCGTCGGGCTTGACGTCCGCGATGAGGCGCTTCACGCGCTCGGTGAGGGTGAGCCCCTCGATGTCGATCACGAGCCTCAGGGGGTTGGCGCCGCGCAGAAGAAAGTGGTTGAACTTGAGCGCGACGTCCGTTTCGATCGTGACGCGCGTGTACTCCTCGGCCGGCCACATGCGGACGTTGACGAGCTTCGCGCCATGGGCGATCTGCCAGGGCGCGAGGGAGACGAGAAGCGTTCCGCCGGCGGCGGAGATCAGACGGCGGCGGCTTGCTTCCATGATGCGGAGCGTTCGGTCATCGTCCTCAGGATTTCCTCGCCCAGGGGCGAGGCGGCCGAGAGCGCGGCGCGCCGGCCCGCGCCCTCATGGGCGAGCGCGAGCGTGAGGTCCGCGGGCGGCAGAAAGGGCTCCGCACGCCCGCTCCACTCCGTGCAGCACACGCGCCCCGGTCCGAACTCCTCGCCGAAGCCCGCGTCGTCGAACTCCTCGGGCGTCTCGAACCGGTAGAAGTCGAAATGGTTGAGCGTGAAGCCCTCAAGGGGATAGGTCTCGAGGAGCGTGAACGTCGGACTCTTGACCGCGCCCTGCCAGCCGAGCGCGCGTAGCGTCGCGCGCACGAAGCTCGTCTTGCCCGCGCCGAGATTGCCTTCGAGCCGGAGCGCGAGGCCGCGCCGGGCGATCCCGGACGAGGCGGCGAGAAGCGCAAGGGCGAAGTCACGGCCGAGCCGGTCGGTGTCGTCGGGCGCAGGCAGTTCGATGAGGCAGGGCTGGGCCAAGGGGGCGTCTCCCGTTCTTTGAAGTCTTTGAAAATTCCGGGGCGGGCGGAGGCCCGGCCGGACGCACTGATTGTAGACAGCCTGCGGCTGCCGGGTGCGAACGGCTCTCATTGAGCGGTAGATGTAACAAATTGCAAATTCATTTGCCAGTGAAGGGTTTTCTCACTCATAATTCGCCTCCTCCGATCACGAGGTTTCACGAAAACCTCTCTGATTGAGAGAGCCGGTGTAGCTCAGCTGGTAGAGCAGCGCATTCGTAATGCGAAGGTCGGGAGTTCGAATCTCTTCTCCGGCACCAGAATTTCAAGCCCGTGGCGTCAATGATGTCACGGGCTTTTCGTCGTCCGGACTGTTGCTTTCTTCGCGCCGCAGCCGACGGCGCCCGAGAAGAGGATTCGAATTCCGGACGCCCGATCCCGCAGCCGCCTCCGGCGGGCGGCGCGGGATCAGGGGCGGCGCCTCACTTCCCAGCGCCCGACGAAGAGCCGCCGAGCTTGGCGCTCATCGCGTTCGTGAGCGTCTTGAGAAGCGCTCCCTCGACGGATGCGGCGCTCACGCCCGCGGCGGAGAACTGTCCGTTCTCGTAGCGGATGTCCTTGAGCGTGAGCTTCGTCGGGATTCTGTTTGCGTACTTGTCGATTTTCTGCGAGGTCTTGTCATTGCCCCGGAGCGACGAGATGAGCGAGGCGATGCCGGCGATCTCCTTGACGACCTTGGTCTGCTTCTCGGCGGGCTGGTCGATCTCGGCCTGCGCGATCACAAGGCGCAGGGGATCGGTCGTCTCGACGTCCATGCCGGTGAGGGAGGCCTTCCTCCAGTTCATGAGCGCGCCGCCCCGGGCGTTCGTCATGGCGAAGTCCGAGAGCGACGCGTCGCCCTTCCAGCCGATGACGCTCGCGACGGCGTCAGCCTTTTTCTTTGCGGCGGGGCTCATCGTGAGGCGCCCCGTCGCGTCAAACGATCCGGACTTCGCGCCGATGCCGGCGTAGCCCGTCATGAAGTCCGAGAAGGGCTTGAGGCCCACCTGCCTGCTCACGACCTCCATGTTCGCCGAGAGCGGGGAGAGTCCGAGCTTGCCCGAGACGCTCGCCGTGCCGCCGCCGAGCGCGAGGGAGAGGCTCGCCGTCCCAAGGGTGCCCTTCGCCGAGGAGAGGCCCTTCGCGGTCGCGGCGATGCGGGAGATCTCCGTCGATGCGGAGGGCTTGATCGTCTCGTCGCGAAAGCGAAGGATGCCGCCCTCGATCCGGGCTTCACCGAGCTTCCAGCTCCAGGCGTCGGCCGCGGCGGCCTTCTCCGCGGCGCCGGCCTTTTCGCCGGTCTTTTCGGCGGACTTGTCCGCTGCCTTTGCAGTCGTCTTTGCGCCGGACGCGGCGGGCGCCTGCCCGATCGAGGCGAGGTTGAGGCCTTTCTTCGTGAGCACGGCGTTGATGACGGGCGACTGCGCGGAGACGAGTGCCACATCGACGCTGCGCTTCGCGGTGCTGAGCTCATTGAGCTTCACCGTCGCGGTCTTCACCGTGACGAGGGTCGCTCTGCCCTCGCGCAGGCTGAGGTCATTGACGGAGGCCGTTCCCGAGGCGGCGACGGCGTCGCCCTCAACGGTCGCCTTCACGTCAAACGCAATCCCCGTGCGCAGGTCCGCGCCGAGCGCCTTCTGCACGTAGGGGGCGAGCGCGTTGAGCGTGAGGCGCGAGCCCTTGGCCGAGGCCGAGACCGCAAGGGGCGCGACCGCGGCGGAGCCCGAGGCCTCGAGCCGCCCGCCGAGCGCGTCGGCGGAGACGGAGAAGGATCCAGCCTTGCCCTTTTCCGAGGAGAGATTCTTCACGGAGGCGTTGAGCGCCGTGACGTCGATCTTCGCCGCGGGCCTGACCGTCGTGTCCGACCAGTGAAGCGCGGCGTTCTGCAGCGACGCCGAGGCGATGCGCCAGGACCAGGCCGGGTCGCCCGAGGATTCATTCGCGGGCGCCTTCGCCGTGGAGTCCGCTGCGGCGGGGGCGCTTGCGACACCCGCCGCGTTGAGAAGGTTGATGCCGGCGCTCGAGTTCACCGCATTGACGGTGAGCCCGGTGAGCGCGAGGCTCTCCACGAGGGCGCTTCGGCCGACGAGATCCACCTCGCCGAGATCGAGCGAGGCCTTCGGCAGCGTCGCGAGGCGCTTCCCGCCGCCCGAGACCGCAAGGTCCGCGAGCGTCGTCGAGCCCGAGAGGAGCATCTTCGCGGGCTTGCCGCCCGTGGGGTTGCGGAACGTGAAGGCGAGGTCCGTCGAGAGCTTCGCCGAGTCGATGCGGAGCTTGTCGGAATTGAGCGCGGGGAC
>ERZ1035025.688-NODE-688-length-20647-cov-9.987179_pt1 | contig 20647 bp, 30 predicted proteins | sample MGYA00520619_ERZ1035025 | MGnify/ENA primary metagenome ERZ1035025 (study PRJEB33766, sample SAMN09781742) | gut metagenome | biome: gut microbiome | host: Homo sapiens | place: Madagascar | study: EMG produced TPA metagenomics assembly of the PRJNA485056 data set...
CAAAGCACCACCAATGGTGGCAAGGCTCTTGACAGGGCTTTTTCTTTTCTGTGGTTGGTAATCAAGAGGAAGAAAGAAAAAGTGTGTATTTTTCAAGACAGAAAAATGTCAAGGGGGGTGTGCTGATTTTTGTTGTGGCGGATATATGGAACTGTTATAATATGGATATGTTTAAATTACGTTATAAGCAAGAATATTCTGCTGATTTGTCAAAAAACATCATTGCAACTGCCAGTTGACATATTTCCATATCTAAATGGTGGCTATGCAACTGATAATATTGCTAAAATTACACCATGAAAGAAAGGAGTGTTAGCTAATGAATATGGCAGACAGAATACAATATTTAAGGAAATCAAAAGGAATATCACAAGAGGAACTTGCGGATAAAGTTGGAGTTTCAAGGCAGGCTGTTTCCAAATGGGAAAGTGAACAAAGTACGCCTGACTTAGAAAAAATAATTATAATGAGTGATTTTTTTGGAGTAACAACTGACTATATCCTAAAGGGAATTGAACCAGTAGCAGACAAAGAACAAAAAAATAAAGAGCTTACGAGTAAGGTACTTTATATATCATCAACAGCTTTTGTTGCTATTGGGCTGTTTTGTGCATTTGGTAATTGGTATGCAGAACAAACAATGGAAGCAGTTTGGGGTTCAATGATTATTCAAGCTATAGGGATTGTTGGATATTTTATAGCGAGAATACTATCGGAAGAAAAATCCCCCTTTTATGTAAATTGGCTTAATATAATCGGAGTTGCTTTTATGCCTATTTCTATGATTACAGGATATATTTCAGGATTGGTTTTCAAACTAGAAGGGTGGATTGCACCTTATCCGATAGGAATATTTCATACTTTAGTTTTCGTGTTAGTATTCTTTGTAGTTGTGATTGCAAGCTATATTATTCTAAAGAAACAAACAAAATAGTGATTACCTTTATTTTGCAAAAGCAGTTAGTCTTAGGATTGACTGCTTATTAATAAAAGACACCACTTCAATGTGTCAATGGTGTCTTTTTAGTGCTATTTTATCGTCATATCAAGGCTCGTTTAATCGTGGTATATTCGTGGTAAAATGAGTGTTTTTCTATACTTCGAAAAGCTTGAAAGTGTAATATTTATAGGGATAATCAAAAATCAGATATAAAGTTTATATAAAATCTTTCATATAATAATAACATTACATAAAAACAGCGATACATTAGAATTTTTCGTTCTTTTGTATCGCTGTTTTTGTTTTAAGATTTCAACATATACAAATGCCAATGCAATAAGATTGCTTATAACTCTCCATAATATTGCTGCATACTTTCTTTTGAGATCACTACATTGCATGAAGCTCCTGATGGATATCCGATTCTTGCCATCTTCCACGGATCTTCTTCATATATTAATTTTCTTAACCAGTGAAGTTTCCTTTTCCCATAATATTTTAAAACTGTATCCATCGTTTCTCTTTGATCATCTGTAAAACGATAAAATGGCATGTCCATAAATAATGATTCATCCACCAGAAACATTCCATTACATTTATCAAATAGTTCTATACACACCGGACCATTCGCCCATGCTTCAAACTCCTCATCAAATAATGGAAATCCATCCCATGCTAAAGACCATGCCTGACAATAATATACTAATTTCTGTAATTTCATTGTCGACATCGGTCCTTGTTTTCTTAAAATATATTTTGCAACATCAAAAACACTATTCATAGCCATCCCCTTCTTTTATCATTATAATCCTATTTCAAAGATCATAACACGTTCTCTTTCATTATCCCCGCAAAATAAGTCTGAACAATCAATTTCATCGACAAACATCATCTCATCAACTGTCATCAGATATGTAAGATATTCGTCCGATGGATAATAAAAGAAACATAAAATCTGTCTTGGATGTTTATAATAAGACTCCATGATCCTTGCCATCACTTTTCTTAAAATCTCTATCGAAAAAGGATTAAAAAAATAGATACGATCAATCTGCTCTGGAAGTGCGAATTGTTCTGCATCAGCTAGTGCAAATGATACCCTTCCTTTTCCACATCCGTAATCTAACAACATATTATTTTTCCTTATAAGTCCGGTATTGGCTAAACGCTGCAATACAGCATATGGAGTTGGTTCGTAAGGATATCTGTATTGATCAGATTGCGAATCATCCCTGCCCATAGTTTTGATGTGTAATAGTTTGTCCCATTTGTTATCTTGTGTATTATTCATAAATTTACATTCCTTTTATCTTTGCAATCATTTTATTTTATCACATTTCTTACATTTTAGGTTGATTATATTTTATCATGGCACTATTTTCTTCTAAATTATTCTTTTCTTTCATAACAAAATAGAATACTGATCCATAACATCTTGAAAAATAAAAAAAGGATGTTAAAATAAATGTTTGAATTAAGAAAATATTACAAATGAAACAATAATTAAAGAGGAAAACATCATGAAATCAAAACTTAAAAATTTTTCTTTACTTACAATCAGCACATTGATCATGGCTGTTGGAATTTACTTTTTTAAATTCGCAAACAATTTCACATTTGGTGGTATTACTGGTATTGCTGTTTTAATTGCAAAATTCCTTCCTATTTCTGCCAGTGATTTTTCTTTCATTGCGAATATTTTGTTGCTTATTATCGGATGGATCATTTTAGGTAAAAGCTTTGCTACAAAAACAGCTTACAGCACAATTCTTTTATCTGTAAGTTTATCATTCCTAGAAAGAGTTTATCCAATGAGTCATCCCCTTACAAATGAACCTTTGTTAGAATTGATATTTGCAATCTTATTGCCCGCACTTGGTTCTGCAATCTTATTTAATATCGGAGCTTCCAGTGGTGGTACGGATGTGATTGCTATGATTTTGAAAAAATATACAAGTGTAGATATTGGGAAAGGATTAATGATCTCCGACCTTATCTTTACTCTCGCAGGATTTCTGGTATTTAACGTTAAAACTGGGCTTTATTCTTTACTGGGTCTGATCATGCGTTCTGCTTTGATCGACAACTTTATCGAAAGTTTCAATCGCTCCAAATATTTTCATGTTGTTACTTCAAATGCAACATGTATCTGCGATTTTATCCAAAATGATCTGCATCGTGAATGCAACCGGGGCTTTTACTGGAGATGATAAATATATTATCCTGACTGTTCTCAGTCCTTCACAGGCTGTGAAACTACGAAACTTTATCAAAGAAAACGATCCCAAAGCTTTTCTTTTGGTTTCTAATACAAGTGAGATTATCGGAAAGGGCTTCCATTCTGTTTAGAATGGAAGCCTTTTCTTTAATTCTTCTGTGAAATTATAAGTCCAATAAAAATTAATATGGACCCAATGATTGAAATGATCGTTATTCTTTCATGCAAGATCAACACAGAAAGTACCACTGTGATAACTGGTGATACATATATGTATATACTCGTCTTAATTGCTCCAATCCATTTCGTTGCCAGATTCCATAATAGAAATCCCATCGCACTTGCACATAGTCCCAAAAACATGAAATTTAAGAAAATTTCTGGCCGTAATAAAATCTCTGGTTTAAAAGATGCTTTCTGCTCTATCAAAACTGGAATTAAAAATAGGATTCCATAAAAATAAACTCTCCTTGTCGCTGCTATGGTTGGATATTCTAATTCACCTATTTTACGTATCAGTGCAGAATAAAATCCCCAAGAAACCATAGCAAGAAACGCCAATCCATCTCCCAGGGGATTTAATGCAAAATTCCGTTGACCATTTAAACTGATCGCAATTACCCCAGCAATCGCAACGATAAATCCTATGTAAAACTTCCATCCTGTCTTTTCACTTTTGAAGAAAAATCCTACAACAACTGCTACAAAAAAAGGAGCACAGGCCACGATAATCCCAACATTTGATGCATACGTCATGGTAAGTGCCGTGTTTTCTAACATAAAATACAATACGATTCCAAAAAGTCCGGCTCCTACAAATAAGATTTCGTGTCGCTTATCTTCTAATTTCAGATGATGTGGATAAAATATAAACAACACTAAAAATGCCAAAACTGCTCTTGTAAATAAAACCTCTGCTGGCAAAAAATACTTTAATAAAACCTTCGTTGAAACAAAGGTTGCTCCCCACATGATCTGTGTACCGCAGGCAAGAACATGTCCTAATATCTGTTTTTTATCCTTTGTCATTTAGTTTAACTCTCCATGTTTATTTTAAATCTAGTTACAATCTCCACCAGTGATTATACATGATTTATTATTTCTCGTCTATTTTTATCACTATTTTCAGAATTTAATCTTTTGTTTTTTACATTTTCTAAAAATTCAGGGGTTGACGAATCTCATTTCCTATAGTATCTTATACTCATAAGATCATATAACTGACGGAGCACGTGGAATCAACCACATGGAAGTATGATCATTTATCGCCGACCGTCTGGGCAATCTGTCTGGACGTGCGGCGTTTTTTTATTTAGATAATTTCTTTTCTTACATACTCTGCTGTCCAGATATTTATCCTGTTAACTTTTTGTACTTTATCGTAAGTACATATCATCCATAAGGAGGAATACCTATGACAGTTGGTCATGTCCATTCTATCGAATCAATGGGACTGGTTGATGGACCCGGGATACGAACCGTTATCTTTTTACAAGGATGTGCTCTAAGGTGTCGTTTCTGTCATAATCCTGATACTTGGGAATTATCTGGCGGAATCAAATATACACCTGAAGAACTCGTTGCAAAGATCCGACGATTTAAACCTTATTTCAAAGAGGATGGTGGTGTAACTTTTTCTGGTGGAGAACCTTTGTTACAGCCAGATTTCTTAATAGAAACCTTAAAGCTTTGTAAGGAAGAAGGCATTCACACTTGCATTGACACTGCCGGTTACGGACTTTCTAATTACGATGAGATTTTAAATAATACAGATCTTGTCCTTCTTGATCTGAAACACATCCATAAAATTGGTTATGAAAAGATGACTGGAAAATCTATGGATCATTTTGAGGAATTTTTGAATGCATTGAAACAACATCACACCAAAATATGGATTCGCCATGTCGTTGTTCCAGGAATTACAGACAGCGAAGAACATATGTTAAAGTTAAAAGCTTATATTCAGAAAATTCCTAATATAGAGAAAGTTGAACTGCTTCCCTATCATTTACTCGGTACCAACAAATATGAGGTTATGAATATTCCTTATTCCTTAAAAGGCGTACCTGCCATGGATAAAAAGAAAACAGAGATGTTACAACAAACCTATTTTGATCATGTTTATTTTATGGAGGAAAAATCATGTTAAACGAATGGAATGGATTTCACGATGGTGTCTGGACAAAAGAAATTAATGTAAGAAATTTTATACAAAAAAATTATACCCTTTATGAAGGAGACGACTCTTTTTTAGCTGGTGTATCTAAGAAAACGAAAAAAGTCTGGGATAAATGCGAAAAACTTCTTGCTGAAGAATTAAAAAAAGGTGGGGTTTTGGATGTCGAGACAGACATTATTTCTGGCATCACAAACTTCGCTCCTGGATATATTGATAAAGAAAATGAAGTGATCGTTGGTCTTCAGACAGATACACCCCTAAAACGCATTGTCAATCTGTATGGCGGCAAACGAATGGCACATCAGTCACTGGAACAGTATGGTTATAAGCTAAATCAAGAAATCGACCGTCATTTTAATGAATATAGAAAAACACACAACGAAGGGGTTTTTGATGCCTATCCAAAACGTACTCGTCTTGCACGAACTGCCGGACTCTTAACCGGTCTTCCTGATGCTTATGGACGTGGACGTATCATTGGAGACTACCGCCGGGTTGCTCTTTATGGAATTGACTATCTAATAGAAGAAAAACAAAAAGATTTAGATCTTGCAGATGGACCAATGACAGAAGATCGAATCCGTCTGCGGGAAGAAATTTCTGAGCAGATTCGTGCTCTTTCTAAAATGAAAGAAATGGCTGCCTCTTACAATGTTGATATTTCAAAACCAGCAAAAAATGCCAAAGAAGCTGTACAGGCAGTCTACATGGGATATCTTGCCGGAACAAAAGAAAATAATGGAGCTGCTACTTCTCTTGGACGTACTTCTACGTTTCTTGACATTTATATTGAACGTGATCTTAAAAATGGAGTACTTACCGAGGGAGAAGCTCAGGAACTGATTGATCAATTTATCATCAAACTTCGTCTGACCAGACATTTAAGAACTCCTGAATATGACGAATTATTTGGCGGAGATCCTACATGGATCACGGAGTCTATCGGTGGAATCGGTGTAAATGGAAAACCTCTGGTTACTAAAAACTCTTTCCGCTATCTTCATACCTTATATAACATCGGAACTGCACCAGAACCAAATCTGACCGTTTTATGGTCCGAGAAACTGCCGGATAATTTTAAACATTTTTGTTCTAAAGTTTCCATCGATACTGACTCCATTCAATACGAAAATGATGATGTCATGCGTCCAGTCTATGGTGATGATTATGCTATTGCCTGCTGCGTATCTGCAATGAAAGTCGGAAAACAGACACAGTTATTTGGAGCTCGCTGCAATCTGGCAAAATCACTGCTTTATGCGATCAATGGAGGAATCGATGAGAAAAAAGGAATTAAAGTTATTCCTGGAATTCAGCCGATTATGGATGAAGTTCTTGATTTTGATAAAGTATGGACAAATTATAAGAAGGTTATGACTTATGTTGCTGAATTATATGTTGATACAGTAAATATCATTCATTTTATGCATGATAAATACGCTTATGAAGCCAGCCAGTTTGCTCTTCACGACACAAATTTAGAACGAATCGCAGCTTATGGAATTGCAGGTCTCTCTATTGCTGCAGATTCTTTATCTGCGATCAAATACGCAACCGTAAAACCAATCCGAAATGAAAATGGTGTGGCGATTGATTTTGAAACTATTGGAGATTTCCCAAAATACGGAAATGATGATGATCGTGTTGATGATCTTGCAGTTAACACCGTAACATTCTTCTCTGAAGAACTAGAGAAACATCCGATCTATAGAAACGCAATCCATACATTATCTGCTTTGACAATTACATCCAATGTTATGTATGGTAAAAAAACAGGATCTACACCAGACGGAAGAAAGTTAGGAGAACCTCTGGCTCCAGGTGCAAATCCAATGCATGGACGTGACGAAAATGGTGCTCTCGCATCTTTAAACTCTGTCGCTAAGATTCCTTACCGCGGTGTATGTCAAGATGGTGTATCTAATACATTTTCCATTGTGCCCGATGCTCTTGGAAAAGATCAGAAACAGAGAATACGAAATCTTACAACAATCTTAGACGGATACTTTGTTCAAGGCGCTCATCATTTAAATGTAAATGTTATGCATCGAGAGACTTTGATCGATGCCATGGAACATCCAGAAAAATATCCAACACTTACGATCCGTGTTTCTGGATATGCGGTAAACTTTAATCGATTATCCCGTGAACAACAGGAAGAAGTGATTCGCCGTACATTCCATCAGAGTATGTAACTTCCTTAACCTGCATCTATTATTTAAGCCTCCGTGATGGTACATGCAGTACTATCACGAAGGCTTTTTATTAATACTTCCTATAAATCAGCTCATAACACCAATTTCATCCGGTACGATCACATCCGCTTCGGTACAAGCGAGAATATCTTCTACGCTATATCCTTCCGCAAGTTCCCTTAACACGAGACCTTCTTTTGTAACTTCAAAATAACAACGTTCTGTTACAATATCTGTTACACAGCGTGCACCTGTAAGAGGAAGTGTGCATTTCTTTAATATCTTGGACTTTCCACTCTTTTCGCAATGATCTGTTGCTACAATGATCTTTTTAACTCCTGCGCACAGATCCATGGCTCCGCCCATTCCTGGAACCATCTTACCAGGAATTGTCCAGTTTGCGATATTGCCTTCCTGATCTACCTGAAAATGCAAGGCTTACTCCTGCGCCTGCTGCCGCTCCACTCACACTTGAAATTACAAGTTTACTCATACGTTTCAGGCCATCTGTTACATTTCCAACTTTACTGATCAGAGAATCCATATTTACTTCTCCACCCTGTTGGATCAGGTTATAGAAGTACCCAATGTCTCCTCCTGCCGAAAATGCTTTTGGCATTCCTTTTAAAACAACAACTTTTACATTCGGGTCATTCTCACAAGTATCTACTACGTACATCAACTCGTCTGCCATCTGATCATCAATTGCATTAAGATTCTTCATATAGTTCATTGTAATGATTCCAACTCCATCTTCTACAACAAACTGCAATTTCTCAAGTTTCATAGGCATATCCTCCTTTAAGTTGTTATGATGGTTATATTGTATCATTTTTTGTACAATTTGTGACGTTTTTGAGAGAATTCTATAATCATTTATATTACAATCCCATTGGTTTATTTTTTAAATCTACTATTTTGTATTTTTCGCATTCACAATATAAATTCCAACACATACCAATGCTAATGCAATAAGGCTTCCGATATTAAATGCCTGCTTAACTTCACCTAGCACCAATGCTGACAAGATCACACTGCATAACGGATTCACAAACCCAAAGATTGCTACCTTTGATACATCATTATATGCAAGCAGAACAGACCAAAGCGTATATGCAACTGCTGATACAAATGCCAGATATAGCACAACCATAATTCCAGCTCCTGTTATATGATTTAAATGTCCTCCCATTGCTTTTCCGATGAAAAATAATACGATTCCACCGATGAAAAACTGAGTTCCACTTAATATAACGGGCGATACTTTCTTAGAATAATAATTGATCAAAATAGTTGATGTCGCATAAGCTAACTGGGAGATTAAAACGAATCCTTCTCCCATCAAGGTAAATCCTAAATCTAAAGAATTCCCAAGAAGGTTAATGACAACTACTCCAGCAAATCCTAAAATACAACCAGTTAATTTCCTTCCAGTCAATTTTTCATTTCGCACGACCAGACATGACATTAAGATTGCAATAAAGTTTCCCAATCCTGTAATAATTCCACCCTTAACCCCAGATGTATGTGCCACGCCAATATAAAAGAAAAAATACTGTCCAACAGTCTGTGCTAAACAGACAGGAACTGCATATTTTAAAATCTTTCCATCTGGAAGCATAATCTTCTTTTCTCTTATTGAAGCAAAAATTAAAACTAAAAGTCCTGCGAATGCAAATCTTATTCCTGCAAAGACAATTTGGCTTGCAGTATCTGCAGTGTCTACTTGCAGCAGACGGTATCCTGTCTTTATCATTGGAATCGCACTTCCCCACAGGATACAGCATAAACTTGCCAGTGCTGCCACAATCCAAGTCTTTGTTAATGTATTATGTTGTGTCTTCATTGTGTTCTCATTTGTCCTCTCTTATAAATGTTCAATAATCACTTTACATCGCTTTTTGCAAAAATATAATCATCAAACAGGCTTTTGTTCGTTTATATTTTTAAATCCAGTTGCAATCTCCACCAGTAATTGCAAGACTTAGCAACGCATCCATTTTCTCGATTTCTTCTTCGCCCTCGATTTTTTGAAGTAACTGTGCTGTATCTAAAATATCTTCCATGCTTTCATCTGGACCGATTTCGTAATCGATTTCTGCTTATAATATATCTGTTGATCATTATATCACAATTCCATTACAATGATCGATTTCATGCTGTATGATCTGTGCTGTCCATCCAGAATATTTTCCATGCTGCTTATTAAAATCCTGATCCAGATAATCTACTTCTATCTCTTTATATCGCTTGCATGGTCTCACTCCATCCAAAGACAAACAGTCTTCTTCTGTATATCTTTTATCATTTTCTTCTCCTTTTACTTCCTGTTTTGTCGTTCTAATTCTTGCTTAATCCATGTCATGATCACATCTACCAAATAGTCCTGCTGTACCTTACTCAGTTGTCTTCCAGATCTCATTTTATGCCATTTTCGGATACATTCCCTGCAGCATGTAGCTGTTGCATGCTGAGCAATAAAGACTGGATGTCCTTTCATTGGCGTTTGCTTTCCATCGTTTGGAATAAACGCTGGTGCTTCTCTCTTAGCAATGAAATCCTCAGCATGTTTTTTAATTGTTTCCAATCCTTTTTCATTTATATAATCGATATCTTTCTGCTTTAGATGAAAACTGCTTCGAAACTTAGAATTTGACAGTCTTTCAAATAAATATTGATACCATTCTTCTTTCGTCATTTTTCTCATGCTCTTTTCTAATAACTTATCTTTACTTTTTTCACCCCTCATTTTACTGTTTGCTGTAAAGCATAAAGTACCATCTGGTTTTGAATCTTATTATATTTATTTACTAGAGGTTGGAAAGTATGGTTTTAATACTCCCGCTACATTACTGATCGGCATTGTTTGCAGCCATACCTTTCCAGGTCCTGTAAGTACTGTATTAAATACTCCTTCTCCACCAAACAGCATATTTTTTACACCTGGAACACTTTTAATTTCCATTGTACAACTTGTTGTCATTGCTGCCAAATGTCCTGTATCTACCACAATCTGCTGTCCAGCCTCTAATTCATATTCCACGACATGTCCATCAAATTCCGCAAACATGATACCATGGCCAGAAGCTTTCTGCATGATAAAGCCTTCTCCACCAAATAATCCTGCTCCAATCTTTTTATTAAAGAATACTGATAACTCAACCCCACTCTCACCAGCAAGATAAGCACTTTTTTGTAATATCATTTCCTGTCCCGGTGCAATTTCAAATGCTTTGATAGATCCTGGAAAGCATGAAGCAAAGGCGATCATTCCTTCTCCGCCTTGTGCCGTATAAACATTCTGGAACATCTTTTCTCCTGAAAATGCCCTTCCAAACATCTTTCCAATTCCGCCATTTGAAGTGGTTTCCATTTTCATGTTTGGTGACATCCATGACATTCCTCCGCCCTCTGTAACCATTCTCTCTCCAGATTCTAAGTAGCAGACAACGACTGGAAGTGTTTCACCTAAAATTTCATATCTCATAATGGTTCCCTCCTTTGATTGTAAATTATAGTTTTAATAATTTATCTTTACTTTTTTCACCTTACTATAAGCTCCGAAAACTTTTTTCCCAGAAGAATCTTTTTTATATGCACGAGCTTTTACATAATAGGTTTTTTTCTTCTTTAATTTACTGATCGTCAAACTTGTATTCTTTATTGTTTTTGTAGATGCTTTTTTGAAATTTTTATTAGTAGAATATACAATCTGATAGCCTTTTACTTTCTGAATTTTATTTAACTGAACATATAACTTCTTTCCCTTTTTATTCGTCAACTTCTTAATGGAAACAGTTGGTACTTTGATTTTATTTTCTTTTACTGTAACTTTTTGAGTAATCGTACCTTCTTCGTATCCTTTAAAATACATCTTAATATTGGCCTTACCCACCTTTTTAGCGATTAATTTTCCATCTTTTATTTCACATACAGATGGATCTGAAGATGCAATGACTGCACCAGAATCAGGTAGTTTATTCCCATTCCACCAAATAGAAACCGTTGCTGTCTGTCCGATTTTCAAATTGTTAGAAGAAATCTCCATATCTGCTTTATAATATTCTTCATCCTTTTTTACTAAAATGTCACGGCTGTTCTTTTTATCTTTATAAGAGGATGCTTGAACCTCTTGTGCATCATCCATTCCAAAGCACTGTACCCAGTAATAAGATCCATTTATGTAAACACAGCCTACACCAATACATTTAAAATATTATCTTTATGTCCTTGTGAATTCATCCATGAATTCATAACTTCTTTAGGCGAAGTCTGCCATGCGGCAATATTTTCACCCATCATTTTACTGTTTGCTGTAAAGCATAAAGTACCATTCGGTCTTGTATGATCCCAATAAATAATGGTTTCAAATCCTCTTAGCATCGCTGTCTCTAAAAGACTCTGATCCATAACAAGCGCAGATAATTTTTCTTTCTTCCTTTCTTTGTTTACAAGATTTAAGACTTCAAAAGCATTTTCATACATTTCTTTTGCTGTTACATGTACAGAAAAATTATCTGTAGATACATCATCTGCTTTTACCATCTTAACGTTTGTTAGAGAAACAATCATTAATATCGCCAATAATAGTGTAATTATTCTTTTCATTTATTTTTCACTCCGTATCTTAATTTTGTAATATCATTTCCAATTTTTCCACGTATCCGGCTGATATCCCAACGTTGATTGCTTTCCATTTCGAACGACTGGTATTTTGATCACTTGTGGATTTTCCAATACTTTTTCAAGTTTGTCTTCACTGGCAATATATTTGATCAATACCAGTAAATCCTGATCCTTTCCTTCCCAATTGATCATATTATCTAATCCACCATTTGCCTGAGCTACGGAATTGAATTCGCCTTTGCTCATTCCTTTTTTCTTCATATCAACAAACTGATATTTAATCCCTCGTTCTTTGAAAAAACGTTCTGCTTTCTTCGTTTCGTTGCACTTTTTTGTTCCAAATATTTGTATGTTCATATTGATTTAAAATCCTCCATTTTCTCAACTGATTTTATTTATTCGATTTCTTTTTTATGATTTAGGTGTATTCCAATATGCCCTATTCCCAATATAATTGTTGCTACAAACAATATTGGGTAGCATTAACATTAATAAAAATATGAAACCTATATATGAAAATCCAAACATCATATTCGCCTTTCTTAAGTCTCAGGGACCTTTAGCTAACATGTTAAACTAAGTTTTTCTGCTAATTCTTCATTCAATACCATCACTTCAATATTCCAAATTTTTCTAACCTGTAATAATCTGGATTTTAATTCCGCTAATGGACCTGCTAACCAAGCAACATCTTCTGCATTCTTAATTACCAATACAAACTTTAATTTCATATTTTTCATTCTATCCACAGATTGTAAGCTATCTCCAACCTCTGAAATATCCTGATATCTACCTAAAATAGAAGCCCTTCTCCCATCATCGTAAATCCGAAATCCAAAGAATTCCCAAGAAGATTGATCACGACAACTCCTGCAAATCCTAAGATGCATCCTGTTAATTTTCTTCCCGTTAGTTTTTCATTTCGTACGATCAAACATGACATTAGGATAGCGATAAAATTTCCTAAACCTGTAATGATTCCACCTTTCACTCCAGATGTATGTGCCACGCCGATATAAAAGAAAAAATACTGTCCAACAGTTTGAGCAAGGCAGACAGGAACTGCATATTTAAGAATCTTTCCATCGGGCAGCGTCACTTTCTTTTCCCGTATGGAAGCAAAAATCAAGACGAAAAGTCCTGCTAACGCAAATCTTATTCCTGCAAATACGATCTGACTGGCTGTGTTTGTCGTATCTACTTGTAACAGTCGATATCCTGTCTTGATCATTGGAATAGCACTTCCCCATAGAATACAGCATAAACTTGCCAGTGCTGCTACAACCCAGGTCTTTGTTAATGTATGATGTTCTGTTTTCATTATCTTTTTATTTATCCTCTCTTGTATAGTACTATATTTACATCATTTTATCATATTTTCATATCTTATCCAATCCATACATCATCGATATACAACAAAAGACTCAGAAGTCCACGGCTCCTGAGTCCTTTAAAATTATCATATAGCTATTGCATTACTGCATTCCGTTTGCTGTCTTATATTTATACAGCATTTCAGCATGATTCTGTTCTTCTACCTGAATGTCAGCCATCAACTTTCTAAGATCACTATCCCCAAACATAAATACATTTGTATTATATTCTCCGGAAACCAATTTCTCTGTTCCAATTGCATCAGTTGCAAGAAATGCATCATGCATCTTATCTTCGGACTGGCTCGCTGCTGTATAGATTGCTCTTGGTTCATAGTCTCTTCCATCACTGTCATTGCAATCACTTGACGGTACTGTTCCATCTAAGACCTGTGTGAGTGAATCGTAATGTGTCTGCTCTTTTTTGTGTAGCTGTTCAAAAAGATTTTTAAGTTCTGGATCGATTGCCTGCTGTGCGTATTTTTGATACTTTTCTATGCAGCTTTTCTCCTGTGTTCTTAGGTTTTCAATTGCTGTTCTTTCTGTCTCTTTTAATACCATGATATGAGTTCCTTTCTACTTTGGAAATTTTTATGATGGTATTATCTGCTGTTTGATGCATTTCTATGCAACAAATGGCGAAAATTTAATATTCAATTACATTGAAATTCCATCGTACCATCCGTCTGTAATTCTGCTTGATCGGATAAGTAAAATTCCAAAGTCATAATATTTTTTTCATTCAATTCCAGTTTTTTCACTTGATACTTTACCATTTCACTCACAGAAAATTTACCATCTTCTTTATAAATTGTTGTCAAAATTCCTTCTGTCTTTCCATTGTTGCTTTGTAATCGGATATTTGCAAATCCTCCGGAACTATTTTGCTGTAACAATGTTATCGTTGTTGGTTTTCCAGCTTTTGTTTTTTCATAAAATGTTTTCAATTTCTCACCATGACTTGTCTTGGATGGTTTGAATTTTACTGGTGCATTTTTTGTACTATGTTTTTCTTCCCCGATCTGGGCAACTGGATAACCTTTGGATGTTAATGTATCATATAATGTTTGTAAGTCTTTTTTTGTAACTTTATTCTCATTGATTTTTATGTTTTGACAAATGTCTGAAATTTGCTTAACTTCTTTTTGTGCTTGAGTTTTTTCTCGCTTTGTTATCACCAATGGTTCCCATTTTTTTGTCTTATGATCTGTTTGTTTTGTTGTTTCTTTTATATTTGATGATCTACATGCTGTAAGTGTTATGACACTTGCGAGTAACAAAATAGCCAGCATTAATCTACTACATATATTTTTCTGATATTTTCTTTGCTTTTCTGACCACATATTCTTCCCTTTTAATCCTTATGAATAATCCCATATTTCATATCCTTGTCGACGTGCGGAATCATATACAGGTGTCATATTCTTTTCAAGTATATTATAAAACATCTCTTTTGAATTTCCTTTTCGATATAATTCCTGTCCTGCCCAGATAGAATGAAGATTATCTTTATAACAAACTTTAAATCTGTTATAGATTCCCATATCATCATAAATCATTTGATACATCAGATATTGATTTTGTGCAAAATTCTGAAAAAATGGATTCCATTTTGGCAATCGATTACTCTTTGATGAATTTAGTGATGCATCCATCGGCATCAGATTCCAGAGTTCATCGTTCATAACAAATGACCATGGAATGAAATGGTCAATATCGTATTTTTTCTTTATAGGTTGTCCAGTAAAGACATCTCTGATTTCCTGAACTTCCATGATATTTTGCCAGAGATCTCTTACTTTTTTGAGCTTTCGTACCTTTTCTTCTGTTGGGGTTAATTTATATACCAGACCGGGAACTTCTGGATTATTGTTCTGTAGCCATTTTACTTTTTCGTATTGAATCCACCCCAAAATATTGACTGTATGATCGCTTCCAGCCAATAAAATTTATAGCAATAGGATGGACTTTTCATCATTTTAGAAAATCCATCGATATTTAGATTGTTATAATATTTTGGCTCAATTTCTAGGATATTTTTCCCTTGCAAATCAGGATATTCAACCATCGTTCATCACCTCGTCCTTCTCTGACATCTCCTGTTGTCCATATTTCTTTGATCTGTAATTGAGGGATCTGCAAGATAAATTCTTTCAATGAATCTTCTGTAAAATCCGTAAAATAACGCCCATTTCTCTCCCCTTCGAATTCACCATACTTAAATGATGTATAAATGATTCCATTTTCTTTCAATGCTTTGTTCATCTTATGAAATACAAGAAAAAGATCATTTTTTGATAAATGAAGGATTGATGCACATGCCCAGATTCCATCATAAATATTCTGGTCATTTAATTCTTCAAATAACATTTGTTTTACTTTGATTCCTGTATATTTTGAGGCTTCCTTACAAATCTCTTCGGATCCGTCAATCGCCGTTACATTATAGTTTCGCTTTAGAAAATATTTTGTATCACGACCAGAACCGCAACCAAAATCTAAGATGGATGCTCCCGATGGAAGATAAGATAAAAATTTATTTTGTATGTTTGCAAAATCTACGGATCTTGTTGCTTGTATGAATGATTTAGTGTATTTGTTATAATAATTTATGGTTTTGTTGTTCATTGGAAGCCTCTCTTAAGTACATTCTAATAACCATTTGACAGCTTTCGCTAATCTCTTTTGGGCATCAGCAAAATGCCCGCCGCTGTTAAATTCTAATGTTGTTTGCTTTACCTTAGGATCATTGCGCAAAATTCGTTCCTGTGTTCTAGTTCGATCTCCAACTCTTGCCATGACCGGATTCTTTGTTTTTTCTTCTTTTCCTCCAAGGCTTAAGTAGATATTGCTTTCATGCTTTATTTGATGATGCAACACATATTCATCCCATTGTTCGAACCATAAAGAACCGGAGCAGCTTGCAATTGCTGAGAAGATATCCGTTTCATATGCTGCCCATAGAGCAAACAATCCTGCAAGAGAATATCCAATCAGATAAATTTCTCTGTCTACCCCGTAATCTGCTTTTAATTCTGGAATCAAATCATTCATTAACCATTGTAAAGTCTTTGGACCATTTCCTGTGAAATCTTCATCTCCAAAGGCAGCAGGTGACTTCCATGGAGAAAAATCAGCATTCCAGTCTTTTACCTGAAATGCACAGAAAAGAAAATCCTGATCATTGACTGTCTCCATCAGACAATCCCACATATGTGCTATTTCATTTCCACGATGAGGGTACATTCCCCATAAAATGATCGGACCGCCGGAACCATTTTGCTCTATATAACATGTTTTCTGTTTTATCTGTAATTTCTGCATAAATACATTCATCTCCATAAGTTTTTCTGCTTTTAATGGATTTATTTTCATGAATTTTGGCTTATTTCCTAGTTGTAGAATCTTCCAGTTCTTCTAACGCGTCCATATAATTATCCATCCATTCCATCTGCCATTGTCTGGGATCTGTATCTGATATCTGGCTTAACGGATCGATTTCGTCAAACATTCCAAGATTCTCTGCCATATCTAGCGGAAATAAAGTTTCATCTGGACCGATTATTACCTGATCTCCAATCCCTAGATTCCTGTCATAAGCTGTTAATTCTTCCATTGAAATCTCTTCTGGTTCATCCATAGAATCTTCTTTTACATAAAAAGTTAACATTGGAATTTCTGCTTCTTCTGCTTCTATTTTTATGATCGTATAAATTTAAATAAATAATAAATATCAAAAACATCACATTTAAGCGGTTTGTTGAATATTTTAATATATGTAAACTATCTCTAAATCACTGTATTTAGTAACAAATTAGTAACAGAATAATTCTATATTTTTTATATTTTTACTGTCTTTACAATAAACTTTTTTTTGGCTTATTGTCAAATGTTTCTTTAAACTTTTTTGGTTTATTTTTGCAATAAAAAGACCAGGGATTTCTCCCTGGTTCGATTTAAAATTTAAGGTATTTTGTGGCTGAATACCCTGTTACGCTCCTGTACTTAACTTTCGTCCACGTGCCACCTTTTTTTATTACTTCTGCTTTTGATCCTTTCGGAATCTTACCAATGATCTTAGATGATACGTTTGCACTCTGTCTGATCATCAGTGGATCGGACTTTGTAACAACCTTAGCATATACAGCTGCTTTGGTAGCTTTCTTCACTGTTGCTTTTACGGATTCTGCAACCTTTGTAGCTGTTCCAAGCTTTTTATTACAGATTCCTTCTGCGATCAGCTTCGCAATCTTATTTACGTCTTTACCGATCTTATAATCGGACTCGGAATCACAGAAAAAGCTCTCTGTCATGATCGTTGTTGCCTTTGTACTATTCAACATATACAGGTTCGTTCTCTTCTGCACGTCACGATCTGTAAATCCAGCGGATACGAGTTTCTTCTGTACTCTCTTTGCGTACTTCTTACCATTTTCGGAAACGTATAATACTTCTGTTCCGTGTGCTTTTCCGTTATAGCAATTCAAATGACCTTCGACAACAAGATCATAATTCCTTGCATTCAAACGTGTCAGCTTCCATGATTTTTCCTGGGATGCAGCGGTAAATACCTTCTCTGGGCAGATATACAGATCAACGCTGTGTCCGTCACTTTCCAGATACTCTTTTACCTTCTTCATGAGTTTTTTATTGTACTTGTACTCGTTTACTCCACCACAGTCTTCTCCAGTTGCGGATGTATAAGATCCGTTCTTAAGCAAGCTGTGTCCTACTGTTAATGCGATTCTCATATGCCTACACCTCCTGATCTTCTGTCTGTTCCTGGTCTGCTGTGTTCTCTAAGTCAGACTCCGGCAATGGATTCTCTGCGTAATTTGTCCATGTTCCATCATCTAGTTCCATCGTATGATTAATCTTATCTTCTTTACTGACTTCTTCTACATCTTCTAAACCAAACACTGAATTGTTCAATTTGCCATCGTCCAGAAGGTCCTTAACTCCATCGAACCATAGCTGCACGATCTCTTTTAACATTTTATCGCTAACAAACACCTGAACTGGTTTAGGCAGCATTGATCTGGCCAATCGAATTACATAGTCAAATTTCTGTTGTCCCTGTCCTGATGCCAGGAACGTTTTCTCTGCTTCTACAAACAGTTTGTAAACATCCAGTCTGATCCCTTCAAGTCCTTTCTTTGTAATATAATCGATCAGCTTCTTAACTAAAAAGACAATGATCAACGCTGTGATCACTGTCAGAAATAATACTTTATTCTGTTCAAATAATTCTTTCATCTTATCTCTCCTTCTTATAGTCCAGCTTGTTTGAGTGCAAATCCGAGCACTGCTCCAATTAACGCAGTCAGGGCATACATAGAGATGCTTCTCCATTTCTCTCCGTCTCGGTTTTCTAACTCTTCAAGTCGTTTATTCTGTTCTGTTTGGTTAACAAGCATATGTTCCATGTTGATTGCAAGTTTTTGAACTGACAATGTAAGATCGTTGATCTGCTTTGTTGCAACCTCCAGATCGGCAATTCTTTTGTTTTGTCTTACTTGCTCACGATCTACGCCTTTGGCAAACTCTTCATGCTCATGCCTTCTTAAGTATTCGTCATCTGCCATATTCTTCCTTTCTAATATCATTGCTGCATTAAATTGTTGCATAAAAATAAGACCTCTGTGGGTCTTGCTCTAATCTCCATATAAACTCCTTTTTGGATACACGAAAAGAACTAACATTTCAAATTTGTATAATATCAGTTCTTAAGTAGTATTTTATTTTTTCTTGCCATATAACACGCAATAATTTCCAAATAATAAAACGTATTGCTTTTCACATATCTATTATTGTGGTAAAATATCTCTATTACTAATGAGGAGGAAATAAATTATGTCTGATAAACCAATCATTCAAAATAGTGAACAAAGAGGTTCTGGGGCAAGGCGTCCTAGCGGCACGACTCCTTTGAATGAAGGAGCTCGTGCACCTAAACAACCACGCAAACCAAGACAACCAAAAAGATAGGGGCTTATCGCTCCTATCCATAAACTTCGTTATACTTTTTGGCATCATATAACTTTATTAAAAGATCTTGTTGGACATCATAATATTCATAACGTGAATTTGGAAAAATTTTGTATTCTAATGGAAGTTCCCTATCATCTTCAAATATCTGACGTACTAAGTCTGTATCGATCAAAAGAAACTCTCTTTTCTCTTGATTTGGAGGAGAATAAATCATTACCACTCCTGCAGTAATTAGAGTTCCACCTTTTTCAATATAAACAACCAAATCATCATTAATATCTATATATTTTTCCGTTTCAAAAACATTACTCCATACATCCGAAAATTTAAGTTCTTCCGGCCTATTCTTGCATTTATTAATAATATTCTCTACTCCTCTAAAACACCATTGTCCTAATGTATACCAAATAACTAAAACTCCTATACTTGTTCCTATATTGACCATGAAATATCTAATCATAAAATTAATATAATTAAATCCTGTATCAATACAAAACTGCAGAATCTCATCTTCTTGTAGTAAACTATATTGAGCGAATAATGTCATCTCTCTATGCATCACCACGATGTTGCACATAAATACTGCAAAGCAAAATATAATGCACTCTGCCAATTCTATAGATTTATCTGTCTTTGCTACTGGTACATGTCGAATATGTGCGTTATAAATAACATTCAAAGCTGCTGGCAGTGTAAACAAAATTAGAAAATAAATATTCTCTGAAAAAAACATTTTTACCTCCTTCTTCTACTATCATTATACGTCAAAAGAAGATGATTTCCAATGGTTAATCCAACTCCGCTAATCGTTTCCACTCGCATTGTATGTGTATTCTATATAACATTTCGCGTGATTTTCTACCATAGTCGTTCCATTGTAGAATGTAAGATTTTTATATTCTTAAGTTTATTCATTTAAAAAGTCGTGTTTGCTTGACTCGTCAAGATAGGTCATTACAATAAATAGATACTCTGAAAAGTATTTATTTATTTTTTTCGCTACAATCAATAATGTCTACGATTTAATCTGTAATATATTTGCTAGTAATATAGTCACTCAACGTTACTCCTTTTTTTGTTGTTTTTAATTCTGAAATATGTTAATCTTGCAATAAGGATATATAT
>ERZ1035025.690-NODE-690-length-20630-cov-38.407776_pt1 | contig 20630 bp, 22 predicted proteins | sample MGYA00520619_ERZ1035025 | MGnify/ENA primary metagenome ERZ1035025 (study PRJEB33766, sample SAMN09781742) | gut metagenome | biome: gut microbiome | host: Homo sapiens | place: Madagascar | study: EMG produced TPA metagenomics assembly of the PRJNA485056 data...
CATTTTCCACCCGGGACAGCTTCCGTGCATTTGAAAACAAAACGCTTGAAAAATTTTAAGGCGTTGCGCGCACGCCAACTTTGGTTTTGGCTTGGCGAATCAAAGCGCCATCTTTAAATTCACACAAAGTGCCCGCGGGAATTTCATTCCAAATTTCATCATCGGTTAAAGGAAGCGTTGCCACAATTGCCACGCGGTCGGTGTCGTTGGTCACTTTTTGAAAATCCACGCTTAAATCTTGGTCTTTTAAATGCGCCGTTTGAAAAGGCGCTTGCCGCACAATGTAAGAAAGACGCGTTGATGCGTGCGCAAAAAGTGAATCGCCTTGCGAGAGCAAAAAATTGCACTCACCAAATTCGGCAATTTCCAAAGTGATTTGGCAAATGCTTTCAAAAAGTGCTTCTTCACTTGGCGCCTTGTGAAAACGCGCGCGCAAGGTTTGCAAAATCAAACAAAATGCGCGCTCAGAATCGGTTTTGCCAACGGGCAAAACACTACCATTGAAAGTTGGATAAAAATTTTTCAAATCGCCATTGTGCGCAAAAATCCAATAACGCCCCCACAATTCGCGGCAAAAAGGATGCGTATTTTCCAAACCAACCGCGCCTTTGGTGGCTTTGCGAATATGCGCGATGACGTTGGTTGAATGAATGGGATAAGCCTTCACCCATTCTGCCAAAGGCGATTTGGCGCTGGGCGTGGGGTCCAAAAAAAGCCTTGCGCCTTGTCCTTCAAAAAAGGCGATGCCCCAGCCATCGGCGTGAACATTGGTTGCGCCGCCGCGCTCACGAAAGCCGGTAAAAGAAAAGCAAATGTCGGTTGGCACATTGCAATTCATTCCTAAAAGTTCGCACATGGTGGTTTTGGTAAATGTTGTTGGGCTTGTCAATATAACTTAAAAAAAGCCGCCTTGTTTGCAAATGCGCGGATTTTGATGAAAACCAATTTTCCACGGTCAACATAAAATTTTTTTCAAAAATTATTTTTCAAAAAAATAAAACGTTGACCATGGATTTTAATTTTTGGTTGGCAAAAGGGTGTATTTTTCAAAAAACACCAAATCAGCAGCAATTTCAGGCGGTAAATTTTCTTTTAAAAATTCCGCAGAATAATCATTCAAAAAAACATACAGCGTTTGAACATCGCGCTTGCCATTTTTTAAATCTTCAAAGATTTGATTTTGAAAGGCAAAAGCGCCTTTTCTATCTGGCCTGGCTTGGCACAAAAAATTTGTTTGCAGTTGGTGATTGGCCGCATAACGCGCAAAAGGCAAAGCGCCAAAAACATAATCCCACCAAACACTTGGCACAATTTCAGAGTTTTTAAAAATTATCAGCGTTTTTGCATTTTGGGCATAAGTTTGCAATTCAGTCATTGCCAGCATTGGCGCTCTTGGGTTGGCGCGGCGCTCTGCCATAATTTTGACATTTTCAGCATAAACATTGTGCCAAGGATGCAAACTGCTGATTTGCCACAAAAAAGCGCCTGCCAACAAAAAAATGGCAATTTTTTTGGAAAAGGTTTGGATAATGCCCGCACACACAAAAAGCGTGAAAAAATAAACAAACACCCAACCAAAACGCCCATTGATGCGAAAAGTATTGCCCAAATCACCCAAAAGCCACCAATGCCCAAACCTGGGCGTGAGCATCGCAAAAACCAAAATCAAAAAAACGCACAAGCATAAACCCTTGGATTCTTTTGATAAAAATTGAATTTTGTTTTTATAAAAAAAACGAGAAATCGCCAAAATCACCGTCAGCGCCAAAACGCCAAACCCCAAAAAAAGCGAAAATTCAGAAAGTTCCGGACGAAAAAAAGAATAAAAACGCGCACGCGCGTAGCCAAAGCCGTGATCTTGCAAACTATTGCCTTCAAAATACCCTGCCAAATAAACAAGCATTAAAGAGAGCGCCAAAAAACAAACAATCGCCCACCATTTTTTTGAAAATGCGGCTTTGAATAAAGCAATCGGCAATACCATCGCCATCAAATAAGGATGTATTAAAGCAACCATACCCACCAAAACCGCCCAAGGCGCAAAACGCCACGGTTTTTGGTAAAAATAAAGCGATGCAACAATTAACCATTGCGCCGAGAGCGCGCTTTGCCACACCAAACGCAAAAGCAACACGGGAGCAATTATCAAAAAAGCGGCGGTTAAACATTGCAAGGCAGAAGAATTTGTCCATTGCCGCGCAAAAAGCACACCAAAAACGCCCATCAAAATAAGGCAAGAAAGTTGCCACAAACCCAAATATTGGAAATTGCCTGCTAGCCCCAATGCTTTGAGAATAAAGGCAACAAGCGGCAGAGAATCGGTTAAACCAATGCTGGTTCGCGCAGCGATATTTTGCGTTTCAATGGCGCCCGGCGGCCAGTGCCATGGTTCATTTTGAAAAAACACCCACGCCAAATGGTGGCAAGTGTGGTCGCCATCGCCCACATAAAAGAAATTGTAAGGGTTTAAACTTGCCCAACCAATCAAATAACCGTCAAACAAAAAAGCAAATAAAATAATAAAAATAAAACTCTTATTTTCCACGGTAAACTTTAAAATTTTTTGGAAATTATTCATTTTCACAATTCTTGCAAATAGGTAAAACAGGGTATTCGTTGATAACAATCAAACGTTTAAATATATTTTCAGGTAATAATTCTTTTAATTGTGCCATTGGTATTTCATCAAAAAATACATAAATGGTATTTTTTGCAGGTTTTCCTTCTATTAAAAGTTTAACGTGGTAATTCATAAAACGGTGCCATTCTTCTAAATTCAAACGGCTGCTGTGCGCATAATTGGTGCGCATTTTGTTTTTATAAGCAAAAAATGCCACATAAAAAGCCGGCGGAATATAATGCTGCCAAGTAATATGCAAGCGATTATCACGCTCCATTTGATAAACTTCGGAAGATGGAATAACAATAACATTCGCACCTTCTTTGGCAATGGCTTGCCATTCATCAGATAAAAGCGGTTCCAAATAAGTGTGGTTGGTATCGTGCATAAATTTTAATTTGGGCGATAAATCTACAATTTGAATAATAAAGGTTAACGATAATAAAATAATTAAAATCTTTTTCGACACATATTTAAAAAGCGTTGCAAAAATAACCATATTCAACAAATAAAACAACGGCCAGCCAAAACGCCCGCTTGCACGGAAAATGCCAGAGAGTTGTTTTAAAAGCGGCATATCATAAATAGGCACGGAAAATAATTCGGTATTTAAAAAACGAATAGGTGTGGCAAGCGCAAAAATTGTTAGCAAAATCACGCACAACCACAAAGAAAAAGCATTTTTCCCAAAAAAAGATTGATGCGTTTTAATATTTTTAAGCCACAAAATAAATGCCAACAAGGCTAATAAAATCACACCAAAGCCTAAATATTGTGAGCCTTCTTCATTATCCAAATCCCATTCAAAAAATAATAAAGGTTGATTAAACAAATAACCATCCAACAACCCCATCAAATTTAATTGGTTGAATCCAAAACCTAAATCTTCAAGTGAACCGCCGCCAACAAAATAGCCTGTAATATAAAGTAATTCAATGGATAAAATAAAAAACAAAAAACATTCTAATAAACGTTTTTTAAAAGGAATATTTTTAGAAGAAAATAGTTTAAAAATTAAAATTGTCATCACCATTGCCAACAAATACGGATGCATCAAAGAAGCAACGGCAATTAAAATAGCCCAAGGAATAAAACGCCAAGGGGATAAATAAAATAAAAACGATGCCAAAATCAACCAATGCGAACTCAATGCCGGGTTCCAGTGCAGGCGAAATAAAAAAGGAGGACTTAATAATAAAAACAAAACAAAAAATAATTGCAAAATTAAACTATCTGTGATTTTTTTGGCAATGAAATATGCAAATAATCCCGTTAAAAAAACATTAGAAAATAAAAACCAACCCAAATATTGAAAAGTGTCGGGCAATAAAAACTTGAAAAGTTTAAAGAAAAATGCCCATAACGGAATGGCATCCGTTAAGCCGATAGAGGTTTTTTGCGAAATATTAAAGGATTCAATGGCACCGGGCGGCCAAAGCCACGGGTCCATTCTAAAAAACGCCCAACCAAAATAATTTTGCGCCGAAATTCCACCCTTCCACAACCATGCGGTATAAGTGGGATTTAAAGTATTCCAACCGAATAAATAAGCGTAGAAAAACAAAGCCGCCACAAAAATTAAAAGCGGGATTTTAAATGTTTCAAACTTCATTTTTGAATGGGCAACAAGTGGTAAGAATTTTGGAATAATAACTGAGAATATAAATTTTTGGGCAATTCTTTTTTCAAAAAATCAGTGCTCAAATCTTCCAAAAAAACATACAAGGTATTTGGCGCGGGTTTGCCTGCTTTTAAACTTTCCCAATGTTCAAACATAAAAGTGCGCGCTTTATCCTCATCCCAACGTGAAAAATTGTAATTGCCGTGCATTTTGTGTTGGTAGGCAAAATAAGAAGGATTAACAATGCGCTCAAAATAATACGGCCAAGAAACAAGATAAACATTGGGATTTTCTGTTGGAAAAGCAATGGAAAATGTAATAAACACCATATTGGCATTTTTTTTGGCGTATTGATTCCATTCCTCTGGAAAATGCGCCCACAAGAGATTTTGATTGATTTTTTGGTGCCATTTTTGAATAGTTTGGTATTTTGGCGCTAAATCCACAATTTGCAAAATCAATGCGGCAGAAAAAATAAGCATACAAATTTTTGGAGAAAAACGTTTTAATAAAAACGCTAAAATAAAAATATTCACCACATAAAATAACGGCCATGCAAAACGAGCGCTTGCGCGAAACATTTGCGCCAAAGGGCGAAATATTTGCCAATCGTAAATAGGAATTTCAATAATGGGCGTGTTTAAAAAATAAATAGGCGTTGCCAAAGAAAAAAATGCCATCACAAAAACGCACGGCAACAAGCCTTGATGTTCTTTGCCAAAAATTATAATTTTTTGTTTGCTGAAAAATTTTAAAAATAAGACCAAAATTAAACATAAAATTAAACCAAAACCCAAATATTGCGTGGCGCGTTCAAAAGGATTTACTCCAAAAAAGATGGGCAGGGTTAAACCCTCGGTTGAAATAAAATTAGAATCAAAAAAACTCAATAAATTACTAGAAAAATCGCCAAAACCGCTGGCATAAACACTATTAAAACTCAAAAACTGCCCACACAAATAACTCAAAAAAAGCGAAAAGGAAGAACAAAAAACAAAATGTAAAAAACGGATTTTAATATTCAAAGAATTATTAAAAATCATTTTAAAAAAGAATAAAGCAAACACCATTGCCATCAAATAAGGATGAATCAGCGATGATAAGGCTGTTAAAACAAATAAAAATTTAAAATTCCAACTTTTTGGATAATCATAAATAGCGACTAAAATAAGCCAGTGCGATGCGAGCGCCACGTGAATATTCAAACGCAACAACATTGGCGGGCTTAAAATGAAAAAAGTGCTAAACAATATTTGCAAAATTTTATTTTCTGTATAACGTTGAGCTAATAAGCAAGCAAAAACACCTTGCAAAAATAAACTAATCAAAATATAAAAACCAAAATATTGAAAATCATCGGGCAAAAGAAAAGAAAAAGGTTTTAATAAAAAAGCCAAAAGTGGTAGCGAATCGGTTAGCCCAATTGACAAAGGCTGCGCCACATTAAAAGTTTCTGTTAAGCCCGGTGGCCAGTGCCACGCTTCATTCCTAAAAAAAGACCAACCCAAATATTGTTGCACAGGGTCGCTATTTTTCCAAAACCAGCTGATTTCTAATGGATTTAAAATTTTAAAACCAAAGGTAAAATAAAAATAAATGCAACAAATAATAAAAATGGCAATATATTTTTTCATTTTTCAAAAAAATATTTTGTTTACCGTGGAAAATCGTCAATGTTGGCTTTGACTCAAACACCAAATACCGATGAGAATAAAAACACAACCGCTAATTTTATAAAACGTAATATGTTCAGAAAAAAAGAAAACAGCGCCGATAAAAACAACGAGAAAAACCGCACCAGCCATTAAAGGTGATAACCAACTCAATGGAAACATTGTATATAAGCGCACGCTTAAATAAAAACTAACCAAATAAAAACTCATCCCCGCCCACAAATAAGGATTTAAAATCCACGCTTGCCAACCATTATGAATTTGCGCTGAACCCGCTTTTAAAGCAAGTTGCGCAAAACCAGAACACAAAACGGCGATGATAATTAAAATAACTGCTTTCATTTTTTATTCTCTGGCGATTGTAATAAATAAATTGGGCGTTGTTTTAATTCATTATAAATAGCGGATAAATAAAAACCCACCACACCCAATGCCAACATAATAATTGCTGTGAAAAAACTCAATAAAATAATTAATGTTGTAAAACCTTCCACCGCTTGGCCGTTTATTTTTTGAAAAAGCGCGATGCTGCCGAAAATAAAACTAATAAAAAAAGACAAAACGCCGCAAGCAGAAACTATTTGCAAGGGCGCATTAGAAAAAGATTGCAGGTTTTCTAATGCGTAGCGCAAAAGTGCACTGATGCGCCAGCGGCTTTTGCCATTTTTGCGCTCGGGCACATCAAAAGGAATTTGCACGGATGGAACACCCAGCCACGCAATCATTCCGCGGAAGAATTTGCGTTTTTCAGAAAAGTTTAAGTAATGCGCCACAATTTCGCGGTCTAACCATTTGAAGTCCGTTTGGCCTTCAAAATCCACGCCGCCCGAGAGTGCGCCAAAGAGTTTGTAAAATAATTGTGCGGATTTTTTGTATAGCCACGATTCATCGCCTCGTTTATTTTTTTTGGCTTCCACAAGTTTTGCGCCTTTTTCCCACGCTTGAAACATTGGCGCCAACAACGCAGGCGGGTGTTGCAAATCTGCGTCCATCACCACAGCCGCCGCCATTTTGGAATCTTCAAAAGCGGCTTGTAATCCTGCAAAAATTGCCGCTTCTTTGCCAAAATTGCGCAAAAAGCGCAGGGTTTTTATATTGTGCGGATACAAATGTTTTAATTCTTCAAAAACGGCTGCGGTGTTATCAGTTGAGCCGTCATCAATTAAAAATAAAATGGGGTTTACCGTGGAAAATTGCGCGGCTTTTAAAATGGTTTGCGCATTGTTTTTTAAAATGGCGGATTCGTTAAAAGCGGGAATAATAATGTAGAGATTTTTCATTGTTTATTCATCTCCACAATATCCAAATCCAAGCGACACGCACCAATAAAAGGCAAAGCATTGGTTTGCGGCACCACTTCCACAAAAGCAGCGCGCTCCCAACGGTCAAAATTCCACTGCGATTCGCGCGATTGCAAAAAAAGAACAATGGCATAACGCCCTTGCCCGAGATTCAAAGCAGGCAGACGAAATTCCACAACTTTTTCACCCGTTTGCACGCCGATATTAAGCAATTCGTTGCGGGATGCCGAATCCGCACCGAACATTTCTTCGCCCAAGCGGTTTTGAATTTCAAAACCCACGGTTAAATCAGGCAGTGGTTTATTCACGCGGAAACGCACTTCCAAGGTCAAAGGCTCGCCCGTGTCCAAAAGTGAAGTTGGATTGCCACGGCTCAACATTTTAACGGATAAAAACTCTGCTTCTTTTTGCGTGGCACTTGCCCCTTTTTCAAAGGTTGGCTCAAATTCTGCGGATTTATCAGCAATCATCGCGTTATAAACTTCCAACACTTCGTGCGGTTTGCCATCCATCAACACGCCGCCTTTGCCAAGCAAAATGGTTCTATCGCAAATGGATTTCACCGCACCGGCATCGTGTGAAACAAAGAGCAGGGTTGCGCCTTCATCGCGGTATTGCCGAATGCGTGCAAAGGATTTGTGTTTGAAATAAGTATCGCCCACAGCCAAGGCTTCATCCACAATTAAAATATCCGGCCGCACAGCAGTAGCCACACTAAAAGCCAAGCGCACAAACATACCAGAAGAATAAGTGCGCAAGGGTTGGTTAAAATAATCGCCAATATCGGCAAAGGCTTCAATAGATGGAATCAATTCTTCTATTTGCTGTTTGGTTAGTTCCTGCATATAACCTTGCAAAAACACGTTTTGCCGACCGGTTAATTCATAATGAAAACCCATGCCCAACTCCAACAAAGCGGCAATTTTGCCTTCGGTGCGGATTGTGCCTTCGGTTGGAATTGATGTGCCGGTGATGAGTTTTAAAGTTGTGGATTTGCCAGCGCCATTGACTCCCAAAAGCCCCACGGTTTCCCCTTGGGCAATTTTGAAGTTGACGTTTCTTAACACCCAGTTGTAGCGTGCGCCTTTTAAGCCAAGCCACACTTCTAATGCTTGGCGGCGGTTGTAAATAACGGGGTAGGCTTTGCCTAGGTTTTTGACTTCAATCATCGTTTTAAATTTGATCCAAAATGTCGGAGCGAGAACGGCGATACATAATTAACGCCAAAGAGCCAGTAATAATGGACAATGTCAAAGGGTATAAAAGCATCCAAAAATTCATCGACGCATCCAAAAAGGCGTAGCGCGCCAAATCAATAATTGGCAAAACGGGATTTAAAGAAAGCAACAAATGCCACTTTTCTGGAATAACCGATAACGGATAAACAATCGGCGTTGCCCAATACAAAATTTGGCAAAAAGTGCCTGTGAGCTGCCCGGCATCGCGCAAAAAAACGTTGATGATGGACAAAACCGCCCCCAAACCCAACGCCAAAAACATAATCAACAAAACAGATGGAATATAGAGCAAAAAAGCAGTGATTTTGAAGGAAAAACCCAGCGCCATCACAAGCAACACGTTCACCGCCAAAACCACAGTGGCGTTTAAAAAAGCAATCAACACAATTGGCACAAATAGCACAATGCGCGGAAAACTGGCTTTTTTGATCAACTGCGCGTTGGTAATGAAAATATCTTTGGATTTGGTAATCACTTCCAAAAACGCCGTCCAAACCACCGTTCCAGCGCAAATGTAGATGGTGTAAGCGTATGGGCTATCAATACCGGATATTTTCGGATTCAAAAGCCGCGCAAAAACAAAGGTATAAACCAACACAGAAAACAACGGTGGGAAGACAATCCACAAAGGTCCCAGCAAGGATGCAGCGTAGCGGCTATAAATTTCGCGCAAAGTAATGGCTTTAATCAACCCGCGGTATTGCAAGCAGGAAACAAAAATGTTTTTAAGAAACATTGTGGCTTTCGCTGTTAAAAATGTGCCATTTTAACACGGCAAAATATCTGCATAAGCGGCGGCGGTATCCTCCGCGCATTTTGCCCAAGAAAATTTTTGGGCTTGCTCTAAACCTTTTTTTGCCAGCGAATCCGCCAATGCTTTGTTTTCCAAAATATGTTGTAGGTGATTTTTTAAAGATTCGACGTCTTCGGGGGCGTGCAACAAAGCGGCATCGCCTGCTACTTCGGGAATAGAAGTGGCATTGGATGCCACGGTTGGCGTGCCGCTTGCCAAGGCTTCCAAAACCGGCAAACCAAAGCCTTCATAAATAGACGGATACGCAAAAGCGGCAGCAGCGTTTAACAAAAACGGCAAGTCCGAATCTGGCACAAAACCCAAAAAGCGCAACTCGCCTTTTTCTTCCAAAATTTGCGCGGCGCGAATCAAACCTTTTTCATGCCAGCCTTCTTTGCCTGCAATGGCTAATGGGTAACATTTTCGCAATGTTGAGGGCAACAAAGCAAAGGCTTCAAAAAGCCGTGTTAGGTTTTTGCGCGGCTCCAAAGTGCCAATGCTCAACACATAACTTTTTGATTTTAAATTGTATTTTTGAAGCGCCGACTGGCACGCCATTTCGGTTCGCGGATGAAATGCCGCGCGCGCCGCCAAATAGGTGCAGACGATTTTGTTATCTGGCACGGAAAACCAATGCGCTAAACGTTGTTTTGTGAATTGTGAAATCACAAAAATTTTTTCCGCAGTTTCTAGCGTTTTTGGCAACCCCTTTTCCAAAAAACGCACACGCGATACGGGATGAAATTCTGGACAATCAAAAGTCGACAAATCGCAAATGGTGGCGGCTTTTGCATGTTCAAAAGGAAAGCAAACGTAGCTCGGCTCGTGGTAAATCGTATTTTTCGGCAAGTTTTGCACGCGATGCTGAAAAACCAACGGTTCCAAAAAATGCCGCAAATCGCGCTGAAATGGAATTTTGGTTAAAAAACGCACCGCATTTTTTTTGATATTATTTTTAAAAGAATCTTCTGCTTTTGATTCATTAAAAGTCGGCAAAAAGAATCCTTTTTTTAAACCAAAAGGATAATAAGCATAAAGTAGAATGTTGGGGTTTTTGTTTAATTCTGAAAACAATTGCAAAACATATTGCCCAATGCCCGTTAAAGGCGTTAAAAGTGGCGTAGCGTTAAAAAGAATATTCATTTTGATGATTTTCCACGGTCAACCCAATATTTTTTTCAAAAAAATATTGGGTTGACCGTGGATTTTTTTATCCAATAATTTGTGGAATGCTGTTGAATAATTCACGCATATAATTCACCATAGATTGTAACATCCACGGGCCTGCGAACATCATCACGGCAAAAATGGCAACCAATTTGGGCACAAATTGCAAGGTGGATTCGTTAATTTGCGTGGCGGCTTGAAAAATGCTCACCATCAAACCCACAATCAGCGATGCTAATAACAAAGGGCCTACCAAAATTAAAGTCATTTGAATGGCAGCGCGTGCAATTTCCATCACCATTCCAGAAGTCATTTTTATGCTCCTTTTTTTAAACAGAAAAACTTTTAACCAATGCGGCAATAATTAAATGCCAACCATCCACCAAAACAAACAACATAATTTTAAAAGGCAAGGCAACCATCACGGGCGACATCATCATCATCCCCATGGACATCAACAAACTTGCCACAACCATATCAATAATTAAAAAAGGAATATAAATCACAAAACCAATTTGAAAAGCGGTTTTGAGTTCGCTAATCACAAAAGCGGGCACCAAAATGCGCATAGGCACTGCTTCGGGCGATTCAATGTTTTTGATTTCTGCCACATTGGCAAAAACGGCAATATCCGATTCACGCGTTTGCGAGAGCATAAAATTTTTCATGGGAATGGCGGCGCGTTTTGCCGCTTCCATAATGTTGATTTCGTTGTTGGACAAAGGCAAATAAGCTTGGTTATAAACTTTTTCAAAAGTGGGCGCCATCACAAAAAAAGTTAAAAACAACGCCAGCGCCAACAAAATTTGTGTGGGCGGCGTGGTTTGCGTGCCCAGCGCACTGCGCATGAGCGACAAAACGATGATGATTCGGGTGAAACTCGTCATCAACAACAACGCCGGCGGAATAAAGGTTAAAGCGGTTAAAAACAAAAGCGTTTCAATGGTTAAGCTGTATGTGATTCCGCCATCCGCATTGGATGTGGAAGTAATGGCTGGCAAGAGTTCTTGCGCATGAACGCCCAAAGACAAAATTGCCAAAAAAGTAAAAATAAAAAACGCTTTCATTTTTTTGCCTGCAAGGGTTTGAGCCAGTCTGCAAAGTTTTTTTGTTCAACATCCAATTGGATTTGATTTTTTGGCAAACGATGCAAAGTGCGGATTTGCCCGGGCACAATGCCAACAACCAAACATTCTTCGCCCACTTCTATTAAAACAATGCGCTCGCGTGGACCCAACGCCACGCCGCCCAAAATTTTAAGGCTTTTGTTGCCAAAGGATTTGCCGCCCGATAAACGGCGCATCAGCCAAGCGGCAAAAATCAACAAAGCCAAAATGAAAATCATAGACAAAAAAGCTTGCCCATAAATGCCTGTGGGTATTTCTGTTGATTCTTGCGCAAAAACATTGGGCGCAAAAAAAACCAACAACCAGCCAAAACGCATAAAATCTCCTTTAATGATTGTGGAAGTATACCCAAGTGGCACAATTCTTTCTTTAAACTTGTGCGAAATTTTTAAAAGGAAAAACGATGAATCCTAATTTTGTGCAATTAGAAAATCTGCGGCAAGCCTTGGTTAAAAACGCGGCAAACCACGCGTGGAGCGCTTGCGTGCCGCTGACATCAGAATTAGAAAATATATTAAAAAATCTCGCTCCGCCGCAAAATGAAGATGAGCACACCATCTTAAACAACACCCTTGCCAGTTTTAATGCTATGCACGAGAGCGCTTTGAGCGAACACAAAGATGTGGCAAAACTTTTAAAAGGATTAGCTGTTAAAACGCCAAAGCGTCCACAATGAAAATTGAAAATTATTTAACGTTTACCGTGGAAAAAAAATGATTCCGCCCGACATTGCCAGTTCCCTGCAATTATTGCAACCGCGCACACAAACGCCGATTCCCAACCAGGCAACACCGGCGATCTCCCAACTTTCAGCCATTTTGTCCAACACAGCCGTGGGGCAACAATTCACGGCGGTAATCCAACAACAACTGCCCAACGGCACTTATCGCGCAATGGTTGGGCAACGTGAAATTACATTGGCTTTGCCTTTTTCGGCAAAATCGGGCGATAGTTTGGAATTGGAAGTCATTGAAAACAACGGCAAAATGGCGCTGGCGTTGCTCAATAATAAAAATGCGCAAGAGGGCAAACAATCGGTTGCCACCACGCTTTCACGCACAGGGCAATTCATCAACGAATTGTTGCAAAAAGACTCCAACCAAACGACAAAGGCATTGCCGCTGAACAACGCCAAACCCATTTTGCAAAATCTGCCGCCAACAGCGCCTGAAATTGCGCAAAATTTAAAAACAGCGCTGACTACCAGCGGAATGTTTTATGAATCACACCAAGCGCGTTGGGTGGAAGGCAAAATCCCCACAGCACTTTTAAGGCAAGAACCGCAGGCGCAACAATCCGCCCAAAATCAAAGTGCGGCAAATCAAGCAGCAGCTGCCAATCAAACAAGCCAAACCGCGCATAGCCAAAATACTTTTTTGATGGCGAATCAACAAACGCAAAGCCACGAACATCTTTTAAATATTCCACGCGAAATTGCACCCATTGTGCAACAACAATTGGATGCCTTGGCAACCCAACAATTTTTGTGGCAAGGCCAAATTTGGCAAGGTCAAGAAATGCAATGGGAAATCAACGAAGAAGGCCGCAATCAAAAGGAAGTTGATACGCGGCAATGGCACACGCGCTTGAAATTGCAACTGCCATCCTTAGGCAATATTGACGCCCAACTGCGATTAAACGCCCAACACCAAATTACCTTGTTGATAGAAACCCCAAACAATGCCACCGCGCAAACGCTTGCATTGGCTTGTGATTCTTTAAAATCCGCACTTTCTGCCGCGGGGTTGGAAGTGTTAAATTTAAACGTGCAGCAATCCAACCATGGCAAAACCTGAAAAAATGAAAGAAGCCGTGGCGCTGGCTTATAACCAAAGCGATTCTGCGCCCAAAGTGGTTGCCAAAGGGCGCGGTTTAATGGCGGAACAAATTATTGCCAAAGCCAAAGAACACGGCGTTTATGTGCATGAATCGCCCGAGCTGGTTGCGCTTTTGACGCAAGTGGATATTGATGAACACATTCCGCCACAACTTTATATGGCTGTGGCAGAATTGTTGGCGTGGTTGTATCGCTTGGAACACGGCGAAAATTTGCCCGCACCCGATTTGCACTTGCCGCCAAAAGAATTGCCAAAAGAAGCAACAAACACGTAAAATGACGCTTATGGAAAACGAAAACGCCCCCGCCGCTGAAAACATCCCCGTTTTGCAAACCCGCGTGGATTGCGACGAGTTTCAATCCTATTGCCTACACAACTTGGCAGAGCGCACGGCGCTTTTAAAGCGAATGATTGAATTAAAAACGCCATTGCACGTGATTTTGGGCGCGCGCGCCTATTTGTCTTTGCCTTTGGCAATAAAAGGCAAAGAATTTATTGTTGAAGCCCCGCAAGACCAAGTTTTGCGCGAACGCTTCACCAACGCCACCCAAGTGCTTGTGCAAACGGAGTTGGACAAAATCGCCATTGAATTTCGCTTGCCGCAATTGTTTTCCTATGCCTTTGAAAGTTGCACCGCTTACCGCGCCGAATTACCAGACAAAATCTTGCGCCTGCAACGCCGCGAAACCTTTCGCATCAGCACACAAGGCTACAACACCGCCTTTTGCAAGTTTATGCTCAACGGCAAGGCTTTGAATTTTTCCCTTTTGAATTTGAGCATTGGCGGAATGGCGATTGAAACAACCAGCTCGGGCGAGGCTTTTAGCATTGGGCAAACCATTGAAAATGTGGAACTCTTTTTGCCGCAAACCCCGCCTTTGTTGGTGGCTTTTCAGGTTCGTGTGTTGCGCGAAGAAGTGGTCGGCTTGCGCAAAAAAATCCGCTTGGGTTGTTTGTTTTTGAATTTAAACGGTACAACAGAAGTGCAAATTTCGCGCTGCATCACGCAATTAGAACGCGCAGCTTTAAGAACTTAAAAAATCCACGGTGAACGTGGTTTTTTTTCAAAAAAATATGCTGTTTACCGTGGATTTTTTTTGAAAAAAAACAATTTTTTCCGCAATCACAAAAGCAAAATAGGTTATAAAAAAACCAAAAATGCAATCGGACAAATAATGCCCGCCCGGCATCAAACGCGAAAAAGCCACGGCAATGGGCAACAAACTTGCCCACAAAAATGCGCGGCGGCGGCGTTTTTCTGGCCAAAACCAAAAGAAGCCAAAAATAAAACTTGCGGCAGAAACGTGGCCGCTCACCATAGAATAATTTTTCTGGGTGCGGTCAGCCAATTCGAAACACGAACGAAAAGGAAAAGCGCCGCCAAAAGCATCGGAATTTATCGGGCGCGGTCGCGCGTAAAAATATTTGGCGGATTCGGTCAAAGTAACTGGGCCTAACAAAGCCGCAATCAACAAAAATAAAAAATAACGTTGATGCTTGGCAAGTTTTTTAAAGCGTTTAAAAAAGGACAAAATAAATCCCAACAAAATTGCCGCAAACAACAGTTTGCCGATAATTGGCAATGCCCGATAACTCCACCACAACACGGGCGAATCGGCACGCAACAACCACTCGCCGTTTTCATAAAACAACAGGCTTGCCGCAATATCAATTGTTGGAAAAACAGAAAACAACACCCCAAAAACCAAGGCAACGACCAAAGCAAGCGCACCGCGTTGTTGGAAGAATTGCTTCACCATAGCGCCCAAACAGGTTTGAGATTTTCAGGCAAAGGCGGCGCGCAACCAATGGCGCGGCGCGCTTCGTTATCGGTATGAAAATCCGACCCCATGCTCGCGGCAAAGCCATATTTTTGCGCAACACTTGCCCAAAAGCGAATATCGTCCGGCGAATGTGCGCTTGAAGCAACTTCAATGGCATCGCCACCCGACTCTTTAAAGGTTTGAATCAAATGGCTTCTGGCATTTTTTGAAAAATCATAACGACCGGGATGCGCCAACACCGCCACACCGCCCGCGCTTTTAATCCAAGATACCACTTTGGGAATCTCTGGCCATTCGTGCGGAACATAGCCGGGTTTACCCGGAATCAAATAATGGTTAAAAACATCAGAAGTTGTTGGTGCTTTACCGATTTTCACCAAAAAACGTGCAAAATGCGCGCGCGAGATGGCATTGCGATTATCACAAAACTGCAAAGCACCTTCTAACGCACCATCAATGCCAAAATCAGCAAGCGACTTTGCCATTTTTTGCGCACGAGCAAAGCGCGTATTGCGAATACTCCACACGCCGTTTTTCAAGGTTTCGTTTTTGTCATCAACATTTAAGCCAACAATATGCACAGAAATGCCGTTAAAAATGGAAGAAACTTCCACGCCTGACACAAATGGCACGCCATTTTTTTGCGCGGCAACGCGCGCGCGCGCAATGCCGTCCAACGTGTCGTGGTCGGTGAGCGCCCATAAAACAAGATTCTTTTTCTTGGCGCGTTCTGCCAAAACTTCTGGCGGAAAAACACCATCCGAAAAAATGGAATGTGTGTGTAAATCTCTATTTTCCACGGTATACCTTTAAAAATTTTTAGTATCTCTAAAACGCCGATATTGTATGGCTTCCAACATATGCGGTGTTTGGATTTGCGCGCTCAATTCCAAATCCGCATTGGTTCGAGCCAAGCGCAACACACGATGATACGCCCTTGCCGAGAGTTTTAAACTTTGCGTGGCTTGGGTTAAAACATTTTGCGCTTGCGGATCAATCGTGCAAAATCGGTCGACTTCGGCAACAGTAAGCGCCGCATTCAATTTGCCCTGCCGCGCTTTTTGAAAATTTTGCGCAGCCAAAACCCTTTGCTGCACAATGGCAGACGATTCGCCGCGCTCTTTGTTGGCTAAGTTTTCGGTGGGCACGGCGGGCACTTCAATAAACAAATCAATGCGGTCTAAAAATGGACCCGACAAGCGCGATTGGTAACGCTCAATTTGCGCATTGGTGCAGCGGCAACGCGCATTGGGCGCGCCGTAATAACCGCAAGGGCAAGGATTCATCGCCGCAACCAACTGAAAACGCGCGGGGAATGTGGCGCTTTTGCCCGCGCGCGCCACGTGGATTTCGCCACTTTCCAAAGGTTCGCGCAAGCTATCCAACACTTTTTGGCTAAATTCGGGCAATTCATCCAAAAACAAAATGCCCGCGTGCGCCAGCGATATTTCACCGGGTTTTGGCGGATTGCCGCCGCCCACCAACGCCACCGCACTTGCCGTGTGGTGCGGCGCGCGGAATTGCCGAATACCAAAGTTTTCTGAACGGAATTGATTGATTAAAGACAAAATTGCCGCGGATTCTTTGGCTTGTTCATCACTCATTGGCGGCAAAATAGAAGGTAGGCGCGATGCCAACATGGATTTTCCAGAACCCGGCGGCCCAGACATCAAAAGCGAATGCCCGCCGGCTGCGGCAATTTCTAATGCGCGGCGCGCTTGGAATTGGCCATAAACATCCGACAAATCAGGATAAACACCAAGTTGGGCGCGTTCAATTTTTTGCGGCGCTTTTAATTTTTCATCGCTGGACAAATGCGCGCAAACAGCCGCAAGGGATGGCGCTTCCAAAACCGTTTCAGCGGCAACAAGCGCGGCTTCGGCGGCACTTTCAGGTGGAATAATAAATGTTCTTTTTCTATCTTTGGCGGCAAGGGCAAGCGCCAGCGCGCCTGAAATTCGGTGCAGTGCGCCCGACAAAGACAATTCGCCGATAAATTCATATTGTTCTAAATCATCGCTTGCAATTTGCATACTTGCCGCCAAAATGCCAATGGCAATGGGCAAATCAAAACCGCCGGATTCTTTGGGCAAATCGGCAGGTGCCAAATTGACCGTGATTCTGGAATTGGGAAAGGAAAAACCCGAATTGATGATGGCGGCTCTGACGCGATCGCGCGATTCACGCACTTCGGTATCGGGCAAACCGACCAAAGTAAAGGCTGGCAAACCTTGACCAATATGCACTTCCACGCGCACGCAAGGCGCACTCAAACCATCCAACGCGCGAGAATGCACAACGGCAAGCACGATTTTCTCCGTTTTTTTGTTATTAAAAATCGCCATTTTAAAAAAATTTTAAGTTCACCGTGGATTTTTTAATTTTGGCAAAATCGCTTTTCAAAAAAATATTCGGTTGACCGTGGATTTTTTGATTTTGCAAAAAAAAACTTGTCAAAGTTTTTTATAATGCCGTTTTTTAAAATGATTTTTTTGCGATGGATCCAAAAATTGAGTTGACCGCATTGATTCAATGCGCCTTGCGCCGCGTGGCACCCGATTGGGCGGATATGCCAATAACCTTGGAGCGCCCAAAAAACAAAGACCACGGCGACTTTGCCTGCACGCTGGCATTGCAACTTGCCAAAAATTTAAAAGAAAAACCGCGCAACATTGCGCAAAAACTCGTAAATGTCTTACCGATTTCGCCCTTGATTCAAAACGTGGAAATTGCCGGTGCGGGTTTTATCAACTTCCGCTTAACAACGCCAAACAAATGGCTGGCGGCGCAAACGGCATTAGAAAATCAAGGCAACTTTGGGCGTGTGAATTTTGGGCAACAACACACGGTGTTGTTGGAATTTGTATCGGCTAATCCAACGGGACCATTGCATGTTGGGCATGGGCGTGGCGCCGCCTTTGGCGCTTCTTTGGCAAAACTTTTGGATTTTGCTGGCTTTGAAGTAACCACGGAATATTACGTCAATGACGCTGGCAGGCAAATGGATATTTTGGCTTTGTCCTTGTGGTTGCGGTATTTAGAAACGCGCGAAATCACCGAAATTCCTTTTCCGCCTAACGCTTACCGCGGCGATTATGTGAAAACGATGGCATCCGCTTTTATTGTTCAGCGCGCCAAGCAACATTTGGATAAATTCATTTGCTCCGCAGAAGAATTTTTAAGCCATTTGCCGCCGTGGCCGCCATCTGATCGCATGGACGATGAAGCCAAAACCACCCGCGAAAAATGTTTGGATGCTTATATTGAACGCGCCAAACAATTATTAGGCGAAAAAAAATGGGCAACCGTTCATCAATTTGCCTTGGATACGCAATTGTCCGACATTCGGGAAGACTTGGAATCTTTTGGCGTAACTTTTGATGTGTGGTTTTCAGAAAAAAGCCTTTTTACCGAAGGGCTTGTTAAAAACGCCGTTGCGCTTTTGGAAAACAAAGGCCACATTTACACCCAAAACGGCGCAAAATGGTTTCGTTCCAGCGCTTTTGGCGATGAAAAAGACCGCGTTGTTGCGCGGGAAAATGGCAGTTTTACCTACTTTGCATCAGACATTGCCTACCATCTCAACAAATACCAACGCGGTTTTTTGCGCTTAATCAACATTTGGGGAGCCGACCACCACGGCTACATTGCAAGGGTCAAAGGCGCAATGGAAGCGCTAGCGCAAGATTCTAGGCGTTTGGAAATTGCGCTGGTGCAATTCGCCATTCTTTATAGAAATGGGAAAAAAATTCCCTTATCAACCCGTGCGGGAGATTTTGTTACCTTGCGGCAGTTGCGCGAAGAAGTCGGCAATGATGCTTGTCGGTTTTTTTATGCCTTAAAAAAATCCGACCAACATTTGGATTTTGATTTGGATTTGGCAAAAGAACAAAGTGCCGACAATCCCGTTTATTACGTGCAATATGCGCATGCGCGCATTGCCTCACTTTTAAAACAATGGGGAGGCGACACAGCCACCTTAATTGATGCCGATTTTCAAATATTAAATGATGATGAAAAAGCGCAAGCTTTGGCAGTTGCCATTGCGCAGTTTCCAGAAATCATTGAATCGGCAGCGCGTGATTTGTCGGTGCATAAAATTGCCTTTTATTTGCGCGATATCGCCGCTCTATTCCACACGTGGTATAACGCGGCGCGCATCATCGTGCCAGAAGAAACGGAAACACGCGCCAAATTAGCCCTTTGCCGCGCCGTGCAAATTGTGTTGCAAAATGCTCTTAAAATTTTGGGTGTTTCTGCGCCCGAGAGAATGGAGAAAAATTCTGATGAAAAACTCACTTAAAAACGTCAATGGCGGAACGCTTTTGGGAATGTTTATCGGTTTGGTGATGGGCGTGTTGCTCACCTGCGGGGTGATTTTGTATTTGAACAATGCGCCCTTGCCTTTTAACGTGCCTGGGCAAAATATGTCCAAACCCAGCGCATCTAATAAACCCGTGCCCAAGCCCAATGCGCAAAAAGATGAGAACAACCGCTTTTCTTTTTACGAAATTTTGCCCAATAAAAATGGCCCAAGCGCTTCAACCACGGCATCGCCGCCTACCATTTATGTGCAAACAGGAGCTTTTTCGCGCTCCAAAGATGCCGATAACCAAAAGGCGCAAATCGCCTTGATGGGGTTGGAAGCGCAAATTCAGCAAATCATCATCAAAAACAAAACGCTCTACCGCGTGCGTTTGGGACCTTTTAACGAAAAGGATGCCAAGATTATGCAAGGCGAATTGATGAATGCTGGCATTTCTGCCCAACTTGTTCCTTAAAAGAGAAAAAAATGAAAAATCGTTTCTTTGCACTTTTGTTGCTGTTGGTTGCACCCTTTGCTTTTGCTGCTGAGGCTTATACCACCTTAAAAAATCCACAACATGTGGATGACCCCGCCAAAATTGAAGTGATTGAATTTTTCAGCTTCGGTTGCGCGCATTGCGCGGCTTTTTCCGCAAGTTTGGCAAAATGGGAAAAAACCTTGCCCACTGATGTTGTTTTGCGCCGCATACCTGTTACCTTCGGGCGTGCCGCTTGGACGAACGTTGCCAAGCTTTATTTCACTTTGGAATCAATGGGCGAATACAAACGCTTAGAAGCCAAGATTTTTGCCGCCATCCACGTCAACCGCGTGAATTTGTTTGTGCCAAACACCATGCGCGATTTTTTGGCAAAAGAAGGTGTGGATGTGGAAAAGTTTGAGGCAACCTTCAACTCCTTTGGCATCAACAGCGCCATCAAACGCTCTGACAAAATGGTCAACGATTACGCCATCGGCGGCGTTCCTGCAATGGTTGTCAACGGCAAATATTTGTTTGAAGGCGTAGGAGACGATACCTTAAAAGAAATCAACGCGCTTATTGCCAAAGAACGCAAAAAATAATGATTTTCCACGGTAAACGGCATATTTTTTTCAAAAAAAATCAGCGTTTACAGTGGATTTTTAGTTTTTTAAATTTTTAAAT